>VOFC01006493.1_pt1 | contig 24934 bp, 40 predicted proteins | sample 5384161 | NCBI WGS metagenome assembly VOFC01 (sample SAMN12384722, study PRJNA508395) | human gut metagenome | isolation source: healthy gut B | host: Homo sapiens | reverse complement strand
AAAATTGTTGTACAAGGCATATATAAAACCTCCTGCTATATATTCGTTATCACTATTATATTACTGTCCCACATAAATTAAAAGATTTAACTCAAACTTGTCACAATAAGATATTTGAAGCTTAATGACTTAAACTTCCCACATTATGCATATAGGAAGTTTTTAGTTAATGATTTAAAATTTTGTCTTGACGAATCAGTACAGGAGTGCTATAACACAGTTGAAACAAGAGAAAACGAAAACGCCATTTAAACTGAATAATGACATTCCGCAAACATCCCTATGTTATCAATTTTTGTATAGACGGAGGAAAAGACAAATGACTACTTTAAAAGTACAAAAAAGAGACATGGAAACAAAGGCTAAAAAGACTTAGAAGGAATGGATATGTTACCGGAAATCTTTTCGGCAAAGAGTTCGAAGGCTCTATCCCTCTTAAGATTGAGAAACAGGAAGCAGAACGTATCGCCCGTGAGTGTCCAAAGGGCAGCCAGCTTTATGTAGATCTTGATGGAAAACAGTATGATGTACTGATGAAAGAACTCGACTACGATTCAATGACACGCCAGATTATCGAGATGGATTTTCAGGCACTCGTAAAGGGTGAAAAAAGTCCACTCTGTTGCAGAGATCGTTCTTCACAACAAAGAGATGGTTACTGAAGGTGTCTTAGAGCAGCTTCTCGAGGAGGTTTCTTATAAAGCTACCCCTGATGCGATCGTAAGTAAAGTCGACATTGACTGTAGCAAGTTAAAACTCGGTGACAGTGTAAAGGTCGGTGATCTTGATATGGCTAAAGATAAAAATGTAGACATACACACACCTCTTGATACTACTATCGTTCGTGTAATAGCATCACACAATGATGTAGCAGACGATGAGGATGAAGAAGCTTCTGACGAAGCCTGATCGCAACTTTTTGCGGATTGCCTGCTTAACTGTACAAAAAACTATTAAACATTACTTTGTACACCAAAAAATGTGCGCCTTTTTGTGGCGCACATTTTTATTGTATTTCTATGGAAATAATTCCACCGCTTATTATATTATCTTCTGAAATATCTCCATTGTATGTAACTGTAACCCTGGTTCCTGCTTCAATTTCCCTAAGACCTGACGGCTTCTTTTTAAACAAAAATTCATAATATGTGCCATCGTCTGTGAGCAGGACAAACTCTGCCTTTTTAATAACTTCTACACTTCCTGTAAGCTGTTTTCATCGCTTACAGCTCCAGTATCATTATACTGTTCATTATTTTCCTGAATATCATTCTCTTCTGTGTCATTATCTTCAGCATCATTCTCCCCAGTATCAGAGTCCGGTATTTCAGAACCAGTCTCCTGCTCTGCTTCGATCATTGATGCTGCAGCATTATCATTTTGTCACATACTTAATATTTTTTTCTATTGTCTGTTCGGATGAAACATCATCCCCTGCTCCACAGCCGCTTAAAATGCTGATGCATACCATAATAACACACAAAAAAGGCATTCTTTTTCATTATTTTTATGTTCTCCCTGATTCTTTGAAGGTTACTGTTCACACCTAACAGTGCGAACAGTAACCTTTGAAATTCTAAAAAAGGATACCACAAAACCATAGAAAAAAATTAAGAACTTTTTAAGATTGCATTGTATTTTAATAAAGAGGTGCTAAAATATTATTACTAAACTGAAAGAAGAATCAATATGAATACAAATAACTCCAATCCACATATATACAGTAATCTGGATTTAAGAAAGCTGCTTATCCCTATTATAATTGAACAGCTGCTTTCTTCATTGATGGGAACCGTGGATACCATGATGGTAAGGCAATGTCGGATCTGCGGCTATCTCAGCAGTCTCTCTCGTCGATTCGATCAATATCCTTGTGATACAGGCACTTTCTGCCCCTATCAGCTGGAGGTGCTATTCTTTGTTCACAGTATCTGGGAAGCAAAACCATGATGGCGCCAACGAATCCGCCCGTCAGGTTCTTTTTGTCATGTGTTTTTATCCGTTGCACTTTCAATGTTCTGCCTTATTTTCAGATATCCTCTGCTCAGATTTATTTTTGGTGCGGTGGATGCTGATGTAATGAAAAATTCACAGACTTATTTTCTGTTTACACTTTTATCATTCCTGTTTATCGGTCTTTATGATGCCGGTGCTTCTATCATGCGTTCCCAGAATAACAGCAAAAAATCCGATGATCATATCTGTAATTTCAAACTTTATGAATATTGCCGGTAATTCCATCCTTATCTTTGGATTTTCCATGGGTGTTGGGGGTGCTGCCATTTCCACTTTGATTTCACGTATATTCTGTGCGGTGGTTGTTATCTGCCAGTTAAGACGCAAAAGTGAACCAATATGTATAAAAAATTATTTTTCCATCCGTCCAAAATGGAATCTGATAAAAAAATACTGCTCATCGGTATCCCATCCGGAATCGAGAACAGTATGTTCCAGTTTGAAAAGCTCGCAATACAGTCAACTGTTTCTACACTTGGAACTGTTGCGATAGCTGCACAGGCAATGACAAATATACTTGAAAATCTAAATGGTATCGCAGCTATAGGCATTGGTATCGGACTTATGACAGTTGTAGGTCAGTGCCTTGGAGCAGGACGGAAAGACGAAGCTATATATTATATAAAGAAACTTTCATGGATATCAGAGATCGTAATTATCGCAAGCTGTCTTATTGTGTTTGCTCTGACAAAACCTGTAACTATGCTGGGTGGTATGGAAAAAGCAAGTGCAGATCTGTGTTTTAATATGATGACTTTTATAACCATTGTAAAACCTATATGCTGGGTTCTTGCATTTATCCCACCTTATGGTCTCCGCGCTGCCGGGGATGTGAAATTTTCCATGATCACATCATGCTGCACAATGTGGCTGTGTCGTGTAAGTCTATGCATATACCTGTGCCGTGTATGGGGATTTGGACCTATCGCCGTATGGATCGGTATGGCATGCGACTGGACACTCCGCTCAATAATTTTTACGATACGCTTCCATTCACGCAAATGGCTTAAACATCATGTAATTTAATTGTTGCTGGCCACACATTGCACTGTGACCAGCAGCAATCAATGTTTTTGCCAGCATCTGCTTTTCCTGCTCTGTTTTTAATGTCATATTCTACCGTTTTTCCCGGTTTTGGATCCATATTCATGTGGAGAGCGACTCCACCGGCACAGATACATACAGCAAGCGATGCCGCTGCCACAATATATCTTACTACAGGAATTTTTTTGTTTTTCTTCCTGCCATGCCATCTGCTTAAGGTTTTGAACAAATTTTTTATTTTTATTCTGATATCATATCCGAAATAAAAGGAAGAATATTGTATATAGCGGTCGTCCTTCCATGACGATCATGGTCTTCGTCTGCCCCTATTCCGTATGCACAGTTAACTCCATCCTCTCCCGGCATCGAATTTAAACATATTCCCCATTGTCTGCATATCGCTGACCTGATATTTTACAACATCATATGCAAAAATCCTCTGTTCCAGCTTCAGAGAAAATGAAGAAATCATCCGGTCCATATCCCTGCTTTTTTAATTGCGTCTGCCATATATATACCACTGTTAAATTTATTGTCATTTTGCAAAAGCAGATTTGACCAGTAAAATGAGCCTGAAAGCGGAATAAAATATCTGAAATAGTCCATTGAGTCACATATACGGTAGCTTGCAGTCACACCTCCCATGGAAAATCCACAGAATATTCTATGACCTCTGCTCTCTATGAAATCTTGCGATAGTTGCAAAAAATCACTTGGTGAAGGAAAAAAAAAGAGGGCAAATGAGTATTTCTCAATGCTTATCTATATAACGGCCGCCGGCGGCATAGTGCTTTCAATTATAGGAGCATTTCTCACTCCCACAATAGCTTCCATGCTTGGTGCAAAGGGACAATTACTTTCAAACTGCACAATGTATGCACGGATTTCTTTCATTTCCATGCCTGCATTCATGCTCCAGAATGTATTCCAGAGTTTTTTGTTGCTGCCGAAAAACCTAAACTCGGACTTAGTGTAATCGTGGCATCCGGTGTTACAAATATCATTCTTGATGCACTGTTTGTCGGAGCTTTTGGGTTCGGACTTGCCGGTGCTGCAGCTGCTACAGTATGTGGGGAATTGCTTGGCGGTATTATTCCTATAATATATTTTTCCAGAAAAAACAGCAGCCTGCTTCGCCTATGTAAAACCAGGATCAATATTTCAGTTTTTATTAAAAAACACGTGTGTAAATGGTTCATCTGAGCTTATGACAAACCTCTCAAGTTCAATCGTAAATTCACTTTATAATGTCCAGCTTATGAAATTTGCCGGGGAAAATGGTGTTGCAGCGTACGGAACGATCATGTATGTCAATTTTATTTTTGTTGCAATATTTTTCGGTTATTCAATAGGAAGTGCACCTCTTATAAGTTTCAATTATGGTGCCGGCAATCACGATGAATTAAAAACCTGTTCAAAAAAAAAGCATGACTCTTGTTACGATCTGGGGAATACTTCTGGCTGTCATCTCACAGATCATTGCAATGCCGCTTGCAAGGCTTTTTGTAGGATACGACAATGAACTTCTTGCCATGACACAGGAGGGATTTAGGATATACTGTCTTGTTTACCTGATAAATGGCTTTAATATTTTTGGCTCGGCCTTTTTACTTCATTAAACAATGGTATAATCTCTGCTATAATATCTTTTTTTTAAGAACACTTGTATTTCAGATCGTATCAGTTATAATACTTCCTATAATATTTGGAATAAAAGGAATATGGTTTGCCGTGATCGTTGCAGAAATGTTTACTTTATGTTTTACTGCTGCATTTTTGATAAAACAACGGCATAATTATCATTATGTATAGAATGTGAGGTTTATTATGAGAATTCTTATTACAGGAACAAGTTCAGGCATAGGTAAAGCTATTGCAGAAAAATTTTTAAAGGAAGGACATGATGTCATTGGTTTGATATAAAACCAGCTTCCATAACACATTCAAAATATACCCACATATGTATGGATATCCGTGACAAGGCAGATTTTCCTGAATTTGCCCCTTTTGATATCGTGATAAATAATGCAGGTGTCCAGGATTCTAATGATATAGATGTAAACTTAAAAGGAACCATTTCAATTACTGAAAAATACGCTATCCATCCTGCTATCCGCTCTGTACTCATGATAGGGTCTTCCAGCGGCCACACAGGCTCTGAATTTCCAGAATATGCTGCCAGCAAGGGCGGAGTGCTTGCATATGCAAAAAATATTGCTCTTCGCATTGCAAAATACGGTTACAACATGTAACAGTCTCGATTTCGGTGGAGTTGCCACCGAGCTTAACCGCCCTGTTATGGATGATGAAAATTATGGAACCAGATTATGGAACAGACCCTTTAAAACGCTGGATGGGTGTTGATGAAGCTGCTGACTGGGCTTATTTTATGACTGTTACCAATCGTTTCTGCACTGGTCAGAATATACTTATAGATGGTCTTGAAGCCGGTAATGCACACTTTGTGTGGCCTGAATAAACTTATCTCTACAATGAATAATTAACGTATCTGGTAACTTTTTAAGTTTATATATAAAAACCATGCGGTTTAAATAAAGCTGCCGCATGGTTTTCACTCCAAAATATCATTGGAATTTAACTATATTACTGGATCTCAAAATCAATTGAAGCAATTTTTTATCATTTACATTCTTATTGGTCACCTCAAATGTAAGGTCTGTCTGGTTTTCATAAAGCACCATGATTTTATAAATTGCTGTTCCGTCATCGTTTTGCTTATAAATTCCACCATATAGCCATTGCAGACAATTTCCATCAGTATCGACAACTGCCAGATCAGGGTCATTGTACGGATCATTATATGGTTTCTTTGCAAAATCAGGTGTTTCAACTGTAAGTACAAGTCCAGCCTTTGTTTTTACAACATCACATACCTTTACTCCATTATCTTCCTTGTTGATCTGATATGTCACATTTGCAGAACGGTCTACTGTAACAGGGAAACTCATTTTCCACTCCCCGTCTACCTTTCCTGTACTCATGTATTCTCCGTTTTCATCCCACTCGTCATCCTTATAACCGATCAGATTTTCCATAGCACATTCAACTTCAAGTGTGTCCTCATCTGCAAATGATTCTTCATCTGTGTCTCTGCCAATATCCATCAGATCTATTTCACCTGATTTTACGAATGTTCCATCTGATGCTTTTTCAAATGACATCCTGACTCCTCCGGGTTCTATTCCATTTACTGTTACCGTATCACTTCCTTTTCCTGCACTTATAAAGTCAGCCTGATTCAATTCTTCGTTATCTGTCTTTAATACTGCTGTATAGTACACAATGTATCCATCACAATAGATATCTGAAATAGACACATTCACACCATTTACATCTGCGCTCGTATTGTAGTTTTTGTCCTGATGCTTTGCAGTTTCCTCCTGAGCCGTCAAAGATCCTTCTGCAATCTTTTCATAAATTTTTGTTTCTTTCTCATCTTTTGTTCCCTGACGGTTTTCTATGAGTTTTCCTATTGTGCTGCTGAATAAATCCTTCGCCATTGCAGGATTTGCTGCTCCTGCTGCCCCTATTACCACAACACACGCGGCGGCGGCTGCCAGAGCTGCTTTTCTTATATTTTTGCCTGACTTATTGTTTTTCTTTATCTTTTTTTAATATGCGCTTCTGCTTTTTTGTGCTTTATCAAATTCAGTTAATTCCATTCTTTCGTATTCATCTTCATTTATTTTTACATCGTTTAACATTTCATAAATATTTTTTCCCATACTCAGGCACCTCTTTCTTCTAATATATTTCTGCGCAGCTTCTTTCTTCCGCGTGAAAGCCTGTTATATATGACTTCCTGCTTTATTCCGGTCTCGCAGCTTATCTGCTTCATGCTTTTTTCTTCCACATATAGTTTGTAAAAAGTTCCCTGTCCTGTGGCTTTAAGCATTCCAGCATTTTTTCAACTTCTGAATCGATCTCTTTTTCTATCATTCCGGCTAGTGCATGGTCTTCCTGCACGATCACCGCATCTTCAATATTTACTGTCTGAAGTTCCTTGCGATAGCTCCTCAGATAATCAATCGCCTGATATTTCGCCACCGCAGCCGCCCAATTCCGGAATGTACTCTTGTTCTCATCAAAGCTTTCTATGTTCAGCCAGATCTTAAGCAGAACATCATCAAAACATTCTTCCTGCTTTTCCGGCAGATAAAAGAGATGTTTGCGGATCACCGACATAATCAGTCCTCCATACTCATCAATGACATAGGCAAGCGCCTTCTCATTGTGAAGCCGAAGCTGTTTTATATAATTTTTTTCTCCTATTTTCATAAGTTCCCTATCCTTCCCCATCTGCCTTATCGTGCCGATGGCTTCCCTCGATGCATCTGAGTTGTTATGTAATTACACTTTGTATTACGAACTTTTTTAATATATTCTATCAAAAATAAAAATGATCGTGAAAATTCTTTTTAGTAATCCATCATTTTCTGATATAACAAGTTAAAAAGAAAGTTATTATATATATTGCAACTTTGTATGGCATCATCTAAAATACTAATGACTAACTTAAACTTCCCATATGCATAATGTGGGAAGTTTAAGTCAATAAATATCAATCATTAACTAGGAGTACTATGAAACACATTTTCCCTGATCATTATAATGAATTTCACTGCATAGCTGACAGATGCACTATAACCTGCTGCCGGGAATGGAAAATCACAATCGATGATGACACAAACCGAAAATGGAAGAAGATTTTACCACCCGATACCATATCAGATAAAAGGAAAAATTTAACCGCATACACCTGTAAAAAAGATGGTGCCCGCGTGATCGGGTTAGATAAAAATCACCGCTGTCCTTTTCTTTCCCAGGATAAATTATGTCATCTGGTAACTTCCTATGGGGATAGTGTGCTATCTGAAACGTGTACATTGTTTCCTAGAGAAATCCATGAGTTTTCAACGCATACTGAAGCTTCACTCGTGCCATGCTGCCCGGCTGTTATTGACCTGTGGTGCGAAAAAAAATATTGAATTTCCAACAGTCTATTCGATCGTGGATCATTCATCTCCAATGTTTTTAATCCGTGATAATCTGATCAAGTTATTTCAAAATAAGAATCTTTCTATTGAAGAAGCCTTATTTGAAGGATTCTATATTTTATTGGAATTATATAAAAATCAACCCGTTACAATCTCACAGATAAACGAGTATTTTTCAAAGCAGACTCTTTTGAACTCCATTCAGCTCTGGCAGATATCAATGTTCCTGCTGATGATACTTTTACAGAGTGCAATGAACTGCTTCAGGATCTTGCGGTAAATTATAGTAAGGAAGGATTGTATACAGGATTTTTGCAGCCAATATTAGCTGAAGCTGAAAAAATATCCTAAAGGAACTTTTTTACCGGATAAACCAGATAACAGGCTGAACGTTGGCGGTACCGGCAGTGAACTTTCTGGAATTTGGAATTTATTTTGTGATATGATCACTGATCATGATATAGTCTTCCGTAATTTCTTTCCAATGAACTATTTTCAGATCTGATAATCCCCGGAAGTAGTTCCAAAATAATTGAACATATGGTAATGCAGTATCAATGGATCATTATGGAATACACGGCTATACGGCAGAGTCTTTTCCTATGGTGCAGTATTGATCCCAATACCCCGCTTACTTATGAAACTGTGCGCAACTATATAGTAATAATCTCACGCATGACAGGCTATGATGATGGTGATATACGTACTTATCTGGAAAACAGCTTTGCAAAGCTCATATGGGATTGGGGATATGCGGCATTGATCATTGGGGCATAACTTAAAAAAGGATGCACCGTGGTTATGCTCATGGTGAGAACACCTTCACATCTGGATTATAATCAAGTGTTTCATTAATAAATGCTTCCACCGCCTCATCTGCATCACCGGAAACTCCGCCATAAAGCTTAATGCCTGCTGCCGCTAACGCTGTCTGTGCGCCGCCTCCGATTCCGCCACAGATCAGAACATCTGCATTCAACGCTTTAAGAACTCCCGCCAATGCACCATGTCCGCTTCCATTCGTATCTACTACTTCTGAATGTACTACTTTTCCTTCCTCTACATCGTAAATCTTAAAAGTCTCTGTGTGTCCAAAGTGCTGGAAAATCTGTCCATTTTCATATGTTACTGCTATTCTCATGATACCTTCTCCTTTTTCTGCTGCATATTTTTGGTAAATTTCCTGTTTGTAACATCCTCCAAGGCTGCAGTTACTGCTCTCACCATCACAGATTCTGAAATCCCAGTATACACATTTACGAAATAAAAGTCATCAAATTCCAATGTGAGCAGTCTGCCCTCGTCATCCATTGTATCTGGTGCTCCAATCCTTGGACAGGATTTCTTTGCCTCCATTCCTTCCTTATAAAGAATCATGGTTCCTGCATAACCTTTTCTTGCCGGCGGCATAGAGCTGACCCACTCGATATGGTAGCCTGCAAAATATTTTTCCAGCTCCTCTATATGCTTCTTTGAAGGACCAGTGGCTGGAAGCTTGGTCTCCTGTTATACTATCCCACTCTTGCTTAAATTCTTCAAGGAAATTTTCCCTAACATCATGCCGGTGTTCGGCGATTTCTTTTCCAGTCTTTGTATTCATCATATCTTTGAGCAATAGCAATTTCTCGTAAAAATGATTGATACTTGTGGAATCTTGATTTTTCTTATACTCTGTCCTATTCATTTGAAGCTTAGGTCCTATCTCCGGGTTATAAATCTTTCTCCCCCCTGCTGCCGCCATAGGCAAAGGTTCTGGCAATGCCTATAGCACCAATAGCGTCAAGCCTGTCTGCATCCTGCACGCACTTTCCCATCTATGCTGTCAGGGATTACAGAATCAGTTCCTGCAAATGAAACTTCATCTATGATTTTGCATACCCTTTTCGTGACCACTGGAATCCTTTGAGAATATTTCTTTTTTCATTTACAAAAGTTCTGATTCATTTGTTGTCATGGATCCTCCACTCTGCTTCTTTGAATCCTACAAGTACTGTATCTTCATCTATAATCATCTGATAGTTTGTAAGTCCACCTATGGAAATTATAATCTCCGGACGATGTTTCTGCAACTAGAAATTTTGAGGTACTAATGGTTAGCATCATTCTTTTCCATATCATTCATCAATTTATCAAAGTCACTTTCATATAGTGAATCCTGTATAACTCTGTATTTCTCAAAGTCACTTTCTGCAAATTCCTTTGCAATAGCTGCTGTTACTTTTCCTTTATCCTGTAGTACATCCGCATCATTAAATCTAAGAAATGCGTCAAGCTTTGTTTTCCAATCTTCCATAGTCATAGGAATATATCTTCGTGCCTGTCTTGTTGCATAATCAAGATACATTGTCACAATCTCATTTAATTCTGCAAGTTCTTCTTTTTTTTTCCAGTTTTTTGCAATTGACACATCTGTTTTTACTATTTTACCATCAGGCGCATTTTTCCATGATTTAAGTCCCATATGTTCCTTATTATGATCAGCTCTTGCCACTATCACTTCTGCCACTGTATTACCATGAACTGCATAATGCATCTTATTCTGAACTGTTGCATAAAACTCTCTTGTCATCTGTGAATTCTTATCATAATCAACTGCTGTTGCATATATATCTGTGATTTTCTGGTAAAATCTTCTCTCACTTGCTCTGATTTCCTGAATCTCAGCAATAAGATACTCAAAATAATCTTCGTCGAAAATCTGTCCATTAATCAATCTGTTTTTATCAAGAACATAACCTTGCTTTGTAAATGTATCCAACACTTTGGTTGCCCATGTTCTAAACTGCATTGCCCGCTCTGAATTAATGCGATAGCCCACAGCAATAATTGCAGCTAATGAATAAAATTTGTAGTTGTATGTTTTTCCATTATCAGCAACTTGTGCAAAATTTGCACAAGTTGAATTTTCATCTAATTCTCCCTTTTAAAAATATTGCTCAGATGTTTTGTAATCACACTTCTATCTACATCAAAAAGCTGCGAAATTGCTTTCTGCGTAAGCCATACATCGCCATTCTGAACCCTGACTTCTATTCCGTCTTCTCCTGCATCTCGAGTAAAAACTAGAAAATCCACAGTGCTATTTCTTATCTGTAATTCTTTGCTCATAAAAGTGTTCCTTTCTCTAGATTCTATCAATACATCTCTATAAAACATTTCCCCCTGTTTCTTTCAAATATCAAGAAGGGAATTTCTGCTTTTGCCAGCATACTATTATTAACTGGAACATATTCATAATTTTCAATATCTGGTATACACTTTATAACTCTCTTTTTATCTATACCATATAGATTATTTTCACTACTGTTCCATAAAGCCTTAATCTTCAAAACAACACATTTTGTTTGAACAGTCACCTTATATTTTTTCAAGTCTGCCTTTTTCTATCTCCTTTAATTTGTCGCCATAAGAAATAGTAATATATCTGGAGTTGGATTTTATAATGCGAACATCTCCATTCCTTACTGCCTCTTTATGGAATCCCAAATCTTCAAAAAAAAGCTATCATAGTCTGTAATGTATTCTGGGAGTTCCATTTTGACTGCATAACAACTATTTATAATATTCTGTATACCCTTATCATCAGCCCTGAACATATAAATATTCCATCCTGTACTATCACCATCATCATCTAATATTGGAATATAACCATAAGGATTAAACATATGTATCTTAGACAAATCATCTTTTGTTGGCTTTTTAAATTTGACTATTTCAAACGTTATGCTCATAAATGTTCTCCTTTTCCGTCGCTTTTTTTTTAGCGACGAATTATTTTATACATCTTGCTTTTCGTCATTGCAAACTAACTTCTTATGCCCAAACAATTGCTTTAATAATTCTTTTGTGCTAATAGTTAGTACTGCGATTGGTATCTATGTATCTGGTAAAATCAATTACCTTTGCTGGCTTTCTCTTAGCAACAATCCCTAATCGTTCCATATCTAATTTAAAAAGTTCACTCGGATATCCATACGCATCAAATCCCTCTGGCTGGCAGATATCTCTGTTCAGATACTCACTAAGTACCCATTGATACTTTGCTTCTTTCTCCAGCTTCTTACCAAAATACTGTGCATCCATTACCATTCTGTTAATGCCACCAACCGATTTCCTACCATGAGTTTTGGTTACAGTTGTATCGCCTGACATTTTAAAATACTGCCCTATCTGATTCTCAGAATATCCCATTTCCTGCATCACGCCATGAATCACACGGCTGATATACATAGTATAGTAATTCCAGTTTCTTGGTTCAATATCTGTCATTGTTATTGTATAACGATTACTGGCATTCACAATAAACAAGACATTTCTTCCTTTTATTTTCGTCAAATGTGTGTCCCAGCAGAACACAAGTGAAGCACCTTTGCTTTCTTCAATCTTTGTTGTTTTTTTAGTCGATCTTGAACTGCTTTTGTTGCACCAATCTCCATATGTATCACCTGCTCATCTCAAGTATTCTTTTTTACTTCCATCTGTAATTCGTCACTGAAGTCTGATAAATCATCATATGTAATTACTTTCAGTCTAATAAGACGAACAATATCCCATATTACCTCTGATTTTTTCAGCTCCATGATAACTCCAGGATGGCGCTTATCTTCTTTTATCCGTTTTTCAAGTTTCCAGAATTTCTCTGATGCAGGCTTTTTATCATCATTTAGAAAATTTACATACTCTTTAACAAGACCTTCCATATAATTTTCCTGCCAGCCTGATAATCTTTCTCGAAATAATTTCCAATCCTTTTTGGCTTATGTTCATGATTTTGAACCTCCTCAGTCTCATGTTAGTCTCAACAAACAATTTCAGAAATGAAACTGACTTGAGACTACAACTTTATAATCCACCTGAAAATGCCAGTTTTATCGCGTTTTGCTATATAATAGAGTCTCACTCAGTCTCAAATCTCGTGAGACTTCGTTGAGACTAACTTTGAAATATTCGTTTTTCAGAAAACTCTTTAAGCGTCTCTCACGCTTGAAAGCTTCTTCTTTGGCAATTCATCTGCTTTATAAGGAAGCTTTGCTGTCTCTATCCTTCAAACAAATCACCTATTATATATTTGCCCCACTTTACATTTGACAGCATGTCCTGATTATCAACCACATAATCAAACGCAACGAAGTATTCATCTCCATCTTCAGTCTCCAAGTCTATTAATGCATCCAGTAAACCCTGATTGCTCCATTTACTCTCAACTACAAGTTCATTGTCAAAAAAGCTAATTAACTAATTTCCAGAAGTGAAGTCCTGCACCACTATCTTCTGTCCATAAATATCTCATATTAAAACTCCTCTTCCAGTGTTATCCTGTTATTATCAAACTTCAGCACCTTAAAGCTCTTATCAGATACATTGAGTCCGTCACAATTTCTTAGAAAAAGCATATACTGATTAGACAACTCAAAATTAATGAATCTCCTGATATCATCATTAATCAGACAATCTGCATTATCTATCTATCAAATAAAACTATCTCTACACTGTTTGATTGCTTCTAAAAAATCATCTGATTTGTAGTTAAATAGCTTTATTGCTTTGTATTCGTCTGTCAATCTTATATCTTCCAGCATTTCATAAAGCACGGTTTTTCCTGTTCCACTATCTCCACCAACAAGGGTAATCCTGTCATCAAAAGATAATTCATATGAAAATGGAGCTGCCTTAAATGTAATTTTCTTATAAACCATCTGCTTCTCTCCTTAGATACTCCTTACTCCACCAAGCATTATATCCTCTGCCACCGGTAACTATATCAGAATCATTAAATCTGATTTTTGCATCATCTGGAATATCAAAGAGCGAGGGCCTGGACATAAAAATCTTTATATGATCCATTGCAAAAATAATTTTAAGCACATTCGGACCACATTCTTCTACATTTACTACCTTGTCAGGATGCTTTACAATATTAAGCAATGTCTTGCAGCCGGATGACAAATTACGGATTGTACCTAAACCATATTTTGTTTCAATGTGCTTATCTGGTGTCAGCTTCGCTTCATCCACTTGTTGAATCAAATCAATTTCTTTTTTGTGACATGTCTTCATTGCCTGTATTCAGGTTGAAGTACAAGTCATTGTATAAAATCCAGTCTTTTGAATCTTTCCTCTCCGTATATATATCTATCATTACAATGTTCTCCTTCTGCAATATATGTTTAGCATCTGATTTTCCATATCTTACTTGGATAAGGCTTTGAATCAAATTTTCATATAGATATATTCCAGTATACCACACATAAATAAACGGCCCCAGAAGATCTCTTAAAATCTCCTGGAGCCTTCTTCATTTCCTATTGAAAAATAAATCCTTCTATATTTTATTTTTTTTTTAAAATTATTCAAACTCGCAAATAAATCCTTGTTACTATACATTTTTTTGTATTGGTATTGTGGTTCTATTTGGTTTCTTATGTGTTCCATATCAAAAACGTTTCTTTCATTACGCAGCTAAACTATTTAGTTCTGCTTTAACAGCTAATATATCTTGTTTCAAAACAATAAAGCTCTTTAAACAACCATCTGATGTTTGATTACTTTGATCTGAAATGTATTGTAGCTTGTAAATAATCCCATTACACAATTCTAATAAATGATTATTATTTTCCATCTTAGCATATTTGACTGTATGATTTAATGATCTTTCAAGTTTTGTTCTAAATAAATATGGAGAAGTATTTTCTAACGTCAAAATATTATCCCATTCTTTACATATTTTTTTTTATCATAATTTTCACACCTTCCCTTCGCAATCTTTAATAAATCATTTTCTATTTCAATCCATTTTTTCAGTTGTTCTACTTTTCCTTTTGGTACATATTCTATTTTGTTTGTACGATAAAGCCGATATTGATATAACTCCTTATATTCTTTTAAACTAATATTTATTTTGTATTTAGAAAAGCAATACATCACAGCCGAGTTTCTTCCAAAATCCAATCGTTCATCTAAATATGAAATAGCAATACAAGTATTTCTAACTAAGGAAGCTAATACTGCTAACTCATATTCAACACATATATATTCATCATTCAATTCACATTTTATATCTGATAATATTTCTGAATATTCTTCTAAATCATTCTCAGTATTATTATATCTCGGTAATGTTAAAAAGTAAAGAAGGCATCTCATTACTTCTACTATAAATTATTTTCCCCTCCTTTTTTTATATGCCATAAAAAATAAGAACCAGATTCGTACATTCTTAAAATTTTGCTATGTCTATATAAAGATATCCAAGAAACCGGAATATCTAAATAATTAGAAAATATATTTTTCCAATCAATATATTCATCTTCAGTGCAATCATCAATGACAATTAAAATATCAATGTCACTATACTCGTCTTCATCTCCTCGCGCGACTGACCCAAACAAATATATTTCTTCAACATTTTTTTTCTTCTGTTACCTTAGAAATACTATCTAATAAGCTTTTATTCAACTCTACCCTCTCCTATTAATATATCTAAACAATGCAGCAACAAAAAAAGCCCATTAGTACAATTCCTATTCCACCTTCCATTACCGACAAAACTTTATACACGAATACATCTGGGGTATATTCACAAGTTACGGTAAAAAAATTACTCAAACTCATATAGCCAGCAATTCCCCATGTCATTTGCACTCCCTTTGAAACCTCTTCTATTCCATAATAATACCCTAACATAAAAACAAGAAGTACAATTATAACATTAAATATAAGTCTTGTTAATTTTTCTCCATATCCCCATAGTATTTTATTTGCCTTGCTTAATATGTAATTACCTAATCCAGATAACTGATCTATTGCATTATATTTTCTATAATATTTGTCACTGCCTTTATGCCAGAATTTTTTTCCAATAATATTGTTCACTTGCTTCCTTTTCTTCAAAATAATATTTTCTATATTCATCTTCGTGACCTAATTTCAAGCATTCTAAAGATAAATTCTTACATAATTCCCATCTTATATTTGGTCGTTTTGAAAGAGATTGTAACAAATCATTATATTTAATAAAACACCCTTCAAATTTACAATAATCAAATGTACAATTAACTAAAGTAACTTCATCAAAATTACAATTAATAAAGATAGATGTTGTAAAATTCACTCCATCAAAATACGCTTTTTTAAAATAGCAATCTATAAATACATTAAAGCGTAAATCATCATTTGAAAATTTTGCTCCACGAAATCCCACTTTAGCAAAAGTACTATTATTAATTATAAAATTTTCACTAATCCACTTTTCATCAATTCTTTCATTAGCTATTATGATATTTTCATATTTCTTCTTTTGATTTTGTATATCTTCAAATTTAATGCATTGACGATTTTCGAAATATTGTTGCATCTTTCGATTCTCCCACTTTAATACATGTTATCTTTACTATTTCCAATTATTTAGAATAAAGTACTCCCATTCTTTATCACAACCAAATTATATTCAATCAAAAATCCTTGTAATATCCTGATACCGATTGATGACACGATAAATCTCTACATACTCGTTACCAACCTTGTAGATAATCACATAATCTTCCCATATCGCATATTTATAGTCTGCCCGAAAGCTGACTCGTTTGGAGAGATCTGAACCCATTCCCGGAAACATCTGAAGATTTTCAAATTTACCGTAAATTTCCTTTATGGTTTTTGCCGCATATTCCTCATTGTCTTCAGCAATGTAATCCCGAATATTCTTCAGATCCTTTGCAACAATCGGGTTAATCCGCAATTTTAACATCTTATTCCCCCACAAGTGCCTTCAGTTCATCCAAATCCAGCCATCCTTCGCCATTTTTCACTGCTTCTTCGGCTTCCTGCAGCTTCATCAAAAAGCTTCTTTTCCGCACGATCACGTTCATAATCTTCAAAATCCATAACCACAAAACGTCCTCTACCATTCTTGGTAAGATATACCGGCTCACCTTTGTGGCAGTTCTTCAGGACTTCGTTATAATTTCTCAAATCAGATACTGGTAAAATATTTGCCATATTCTTTCAGCTCCTTCCTTTGATTTTATATTGTTTCTGCTACTTCTATTATACACAAAAAAGCTGTAAAATTCAACGTAGATTTTTACAGCTTTGTATATTCAGAATTTTACAATTTTTCATACTGCCGATAATATTACTCTTTTTTTCTTCTCCAATATCTACTACTGAATTAGCCTTTTTTATAAATATCTATTCCCATTTTACTTTCCACCAATCCGCAAAGAACACCTATTAAAATTTGTATTTCTTCGTAATTCTTAATGCTATCTGTTGTAATATTCCCTACAGTTATTGTAGCAACACCGCATGATAGAAAAAGTTCAAATATCAAAGAACAAACTCCAATATATATCAATCTAATGGTTGGTTCTACCATATCTTTTTCTATAAGTGACATATCTTCAAATTCAAGCTGGAATTTTCTTGCACCATAAGATATCCACGCACCCGTCATCGCTCCAAACCATGTATACCCCATCATTGAAAAGACATTATTCTTTAACAAATGGAATAATATACACATTGTACCACCAACTATCGCTGATAAAATTATAGCTGTAATGCCTAACCTTTTCATATATTGATTTTTTATACGTTTTCCTTCAATATGTAGCATTTCAGCTTTCAATTTTTCCAACGCAACCATTGCCATTTTAGGCTGTGCACCATTTTCTGGCACTAATCCCACTTGAGTAAGATTTAATAGTTTCTTAAAATATTTTCTTTTAATGTCATCTGATGTTTTATCTAACGCTTTTAGAACATTGCAAGTATTCTCTACTTCCGAATATAATATGCTCTGTGCTTCCGGCACTTCATCATCAATATCAGTACGAAGATCACACTTTATATCAAATTGCTCATCCTCGTTTTCGTATACTACAAAATATCCCTTCATTTTTACAATGGTCTCCCGCACGCTTTGCATACCTTTGTCGACAATGACAATGAATGCTCTAATCGACTATCGATTATCCCACTTAATGATTGCAATTCCGCTAATAATTGAACTTCTGAATCTGTCTTGTTGCTTTTTTGCAATAATTTCATTTTTATTTTTCTAAGTTCTCTATAATCCATATTTACAGCCTCTTTCCACATGTTGGGCATACTTTTGTTGACAATGCCAAACTTTCTTGTAAAATACCTTTGATTTCATCTAATTCATTCAGTTCTTTCAATAGTTGTTCTTTATCAATATCAATTTGCTCCCTCCCCGCCTCTAATTGTATTTTTAGTTTTCTTAACTGTGGTGATAACATTTATTTTTCTCCCTTTAACATTCTTTCAGCTTTTGCAAAACGCCTGAAAATATTTCTCAAATCAGATACTGATATAATATTTGCCATATTCTTTCTGCTACTTCTATTATACACAAAAAGCTGTAAAATTCAACGTAGATTTTTACAGCTTTCATTTTTGGTAAACTTTAAATCTATAAATAGGGTCTTGAAATATCAAGCATAGGATGATAATATTTAATCAAACAGAAAGCACCCTCTCCAAAGGTGGATGCTCCGAGTTTAGGCTAAAGAAATGTCCTTACGGACACCGCCTATCCTGTTGACAGACAGGATAGGCATTTTTATTTTCGCCTGCTCTTCCTCGAAGAGCTTTTCTCTTTATCAAGAAAGGCAAGCAGCGCTACAATCAAGCTACCAAAGGACATCAACAATGCTAATATCCCAATGAAAATCGAAATGATTTCATAAGCCGTCATCGGTACTAAGCAAGTGCCCCCAGATGCTTAACGCCCTGTCATGGGTACTTTCCTTAAAGAGTACCCTAGCATATATATCATATGTTCTGCAAGAACAATTGTAATTTGAATCTTATTTCATAGACTCATTCCCTATAAATATTTTAATATATCAGATAAGTTATTAATTTCAATATCAGCTTTTTCACTCTCATCTGTTATATTCCACAAACTTCCAAATCCCTGTTTTACCCATATAGTTTTCATACCCAACTGTTTTGCAGGTACAATATCATTATCAATACGGTCACCAATCATAACTGCATTCTCTGGTCTGCAACGGCTTCTTTCCAATGCAATTTCAAATATTCGCCTATCTGGTTTTGAAACACCTTCTTCTGCTGATGCGATGATCAAATCAAGATATTTTCGTACTCCAAGATTTTCTAATCTCTCAGAAGTTCCTAGTGATTGGTTTGCAATTACACCAATTTTATAAATTCTACTTAACTTTTTCAGACAATCTTTAGTATCTGTATACAGCCTCTCGTATTGCGATTCCCATTTAGGTAATTTCACCCCCAATTGCCTTGCTACCTCTAAATCTCCTTTTTTTTGTTTTCTTTACAAAACGACATGGCATATTTATAAATTTGCTTGTAAGTTAAACCTGATAAATCCGCTATCCTTTTCATCCTGTCTTCATAAACTTTGCTTTCATCAACCAATGTCGACCAACATCAAAAAATAGCCATTTTATTTCGTCCTTTTTGGGGCAAAATCCTCTTTTTCTTGCTTCTTCTAGCAGTTTGGGTTGAATTTCTGGGTAAGTCCAATTAATCGGTAGTTCATCCATAATTGCTATTTTTTTCAATTTCACTGTGAAGCTCTTTTTTCAAATGTATGTATATCTGAGAAGAATAATTTTCCAAAAGTCTCCATTCCATCGAAATTATCTGGTGCAGTCACAGAATATATACAAATTGGAGTAATATCAAAAGTTATTGCTCCTGTTTCTTCATATAGTTCTCGTTTGGCTGTTTCAAGAATATCCTCACCATCTTCTCTATGTCCCCCCCGGTGCCTCCCATGTATTTCTTTCCTTGTGCTTGCAAAATACCCATTTACCATTATGTCTGGCAATAATAACTGCAAACTTCAGCATTGAATCATTAATACTATCATAAAAATTCACTTTCGTCATATAATGCTCCTTATTAGATTTCATCTGTTTTTGCCATTATTACTCTCACAAATAGCGCCAAACTAGAGCCATTTGATAAAACAAATGCCGAAAACCCGCATAAATACAGGCTTTCGGCATTTTAGTCCGTTATTCTTTTTCCATATCAAACGGTCAGATAAATGCCTTTTTCCTATAACATATTCTACCGAAATTCAAAAAGCTTCGCAACAGGAATATTCAAAGCCTTTTGCAATACTGAAAATAACATCAAGCGATACTGCGCAATCGTTATTTTCTATGCGTGACATATGTGTTCTGCTTATATCAATCTTGTCTGCAAGCTGTATCTGTGACAATCCCTGTTCCTTTCTATAATAAGCTATATTTAAGCCCAATTTCTTATATTCCTCGAAATGCTCTCGTTCCATAAGCGCTGCCTCCTACTCATATAGCTTATGGAATTTTCAATTATTATACGACAACGCTTATTATAATTTATGTTATACTACACGTTGCATTTATACTATGAAGTATGATATAATCAACTTCAAAAGCACACATGGAGGTATCACATGAATAAATTGGGAACAAAAACATTAAAAATCTTACTGTTTATAGGCGTATTTTCCTATCTACAATACTATGACGTGAAACGCGGTGCGTTTTCTGTAAATTCCATAACAGGCGGTCTTTTTGCGGCATCAGCCGTCTATCTGATTGCATCACTATTTGGTATCGTGCTAAGCCTTACGCAAAACTATCTGATAGCGATTGTAGGAACTGCCGCACTTGCGCTATTTCTTGCATTTAAGTTAGATGATTTAATTGCATCTGTTTCATGGCTTACAGAGGAACGAATGATGTATATACTCGGCGGCTTTGCCACATTATGTTTCATTCGGGATATTATCATCATAAAAAAACCTTGTCCGGCGCATCAACCACGACAACCGAAGAAGCACAATCTACGTCCGAGCCGAACATTGATGTAAATGCAGGCAAACCAATAAAAACCATACAAGAAGTCTGCAAAGAAAACCCTAAAATGATGATGGAACTCTCTAAACATCTTGAAAAACGTAACGGACATAAACCCACCTACGAAGAACTCATTGAATATATAGACAACGAAGCGTTCCATTTATTAAGCGATAACCAAGTAGAACAGGAAACGCAAGCCATTATAGAACAGGCAAGAAACAAAGCCCGCCAACAAATAAACGGACAATGAAAGTACACTCTGTCAAAACGTCTTAATACTTCATTAAGGCGTTTTTCAATTCATCTAATATTTCTTATCACTCACTTTTATTTGAATGCCTTGACAAGCGTTAAGGCTCCTGTGGCAGCAACAACAAAATCAATACGGATTGTCCACTTTTTCACGTACAAACGCATCATATACCGCCAATAATTCGGTATATTCTACTATCAGCATTTCTATATCCATCGTCACAACTTCCCTCCTGCCATTTACAGCATGGGCAATCTCGTTAATTCTATTTCCAATTTCATTTAGCCTTTGACATATTTCCACTGCAAAATCAGAAGAATAACGAGCGCGTTCTCCTGCGGGCGCAAACAATATCACATTCCGCAAATAATCTGATTTTGTCATGTTCGCTTCATCCTTTTTTGCTTCAAGCAAAGCGTCCTCGTATTCATGTAATCGCATGCTAAAATAGTGTTTTCTCATTCTATTATCCGTCCCCATATATCTTTCACTCCCTGCGCACCTCGATAATCAATTTACGTCCCCTTTTCCATGTATAAAATCATAAAAAGCAGACAGCAACTCCATGTAGTTATCCCTCAATTTAAAAAACTCAATTTCATCTATGTTGGAACTACCATTTGCACGAACGGCAATCTGATTTATGTTGTTTCCTATTTTGTCAATTTCATATTGCAACTTTCCTACATCTTCTGCCGTAAAATTTGTTTTTTCATACGCACCCCCTTGTAGAATTACATTCTTCAAAAAATCTTGCCTTTGACATATTAGCTTCTTCTGCTTTTGCCTGTAAAACTTCTGCTTCCTCGGGCAATAATCGTACGCCAACTATTTTTTCTTTTGGTCGATTGTTTTCACTCATATTTTATATTATCCTCTCCTATTTTTTATCACGGTGATAACACCATAATTTACATGGCACAGTGACTTTAATTTAACCGCCAAAGCAGGCACATAAAGCGGGGGTTTTAGGGGGGCAACCCCACTGGCAAGCGGAAAATTATGACACCATGTGGCATTACATTTTCCTATGCTTGCTAAGGACTAACAAGCGGGAAATTTCGACGCCATGTGGCGTTACATTTCCCCTGCTTGCTAATGCTGAAATCTTGGTATATCGCCGCCCTGTTCTTTCCTCCTTTACCGCTCATTTCACAAGCAATAAAAGGAAAAAAATTACCTACGGTCGTGTCAGCCGTGACAACCGTGACGGCTATATTCTCCTTTATTGCTTCAACAAGCCCCGCGTGTGCGTCAGATATTACAATATCTACACCGCGCAAACCGCGACTTTTAAGATTTTCAAAAAGTCTCTCCAGGTGTTCACTTTCTCTGAATCATAAACTTCAAACCCCAGGACTTCTTTGTGTCCGGTATTGTTTATTCCAATTGCAACAAACAACGCTTTTGATTTAACACGATGATCTTCACGAGCTTTTAAATATATCGCATCAACAATAATAAACGGATAGTGTTCCGGCAATAAGCGCTCCTTGAAATGCTTAACAGGGACATCTAGTTCCTTGCAGATTTCAGAAACAGCAGATTTTGAAAAAGATTCTCCACAAAGCTCTTCAGTTACTTTTTTGATATTTCTGGTTGATACGCCTTGCACAACCATTTCCATCATTGTTGTAATTAAAGCCTGTTCATTACGCTGATAATTTTCGAACAAGGAAGTTTTAAATGGAACATTACGATGTCTTGGAACCTGTAATTCAATCTTTCCAATACGGGTGGTTAATGTTCTTGTCCTAACTCCATTTCTATAATCAGAACGTTCTTGAGATCGTTCATAATTACTTGCTCCAAGCTGTTCAGTAGATTCAGCCTGTTTTAGGCTCTGTAATAACATCTCTGCCACCCATGCGCTGATAAGATTTCATAATGCTGATAGTACGCTTTTCAAAGTCTACATCTGCAACATTAAGGGCAAGCAATTCGCCTATGCGTATTCCAGTCCAAAATAACGTCATAAACGCCATATAAGACTGTTGCTTATTCATAATGGCATCTATGAATTTGTCAAATTCCTCTTTTGTCCAAAAGTTCATTTCATCAGCTTTCCCTTTTCCCATACTCCCCGCTTTCCTGCATGGGTTATTAGGCAAATCATAATAACGTACTGCATAGTTAAATAATGCCGCAAGTTGGTTGCTAATGGTTTTTAGATAAGTCGGAGCGTATCCCTGCTTTATCAATTCACTCTGCCACTTACGAATATCCGATGCTGTAATTTCATTCATTTTCATCTTCCCAAAATACGGAAGAATTTTTAAATCAAAACATACTTCTTGGTTCTCATGGTATGTTCACGCAATCGTGTTTCCATATCGGCATAATAAATTTTCAAAAAGTCCTCAAACAACATATTGAAATCTGCCTGTTTTGTTGCAAGAAAATTCTGCAACCATTCTTCCGCTTCTCTTTTGGTCTTAAAGCCCCGTTTCATTGATTTTTTTCTGTTGCCCTGCCAATCCGTATAGCGGTACTGAATGAGCCATTTCCCCGTCTTAGGGTCTTTCTCTGCTTTTGCCGCCATAATGCTATTCCTCCTTTACCGCTTGTTCTGATGTTCCATAGCCATACCACTTCTTTTCAAGATAACGGCGCGGGCACTTCCCTGCTACGGTAATAAAGCCCTCTTTTGCCAATTCGCTGTTTAACTGCCGAATTATCTTGTATGACTTTCCCATTGAAATATCAAGGGTCTCGGCAAGTTCAGAAGCAGTAACGTAAGTTTTTTTTCCTGTGTGTTCATATTATTCCTCCTTTCGTTTTTGATTATTTATATACATTTTTGCTTTATTTGATTTTATTCTTTCTTTTGAGTTTTGTCAACTGATTATTTCCATTCACATTTGATTTTTTATATACAATATGGTATATTTATTGTAATGTACATATATTGTCAAGTATAGGAGTAGTTGTATGCAAATCAATGAACGCATTAAGCGTATACGCGAATACAGGAATATGACACAAAAAAGAGTTGGGAATAGCTTTAGGAAGTACGGAAAAGAGTGCGGCAGTACGGGTTGGACAATACGAAACAGGTGCACGCATCCCAAAATTAGATAGCGCCAAGGCTCTTGCTGAAGTTCTCCATTGTAATTACATCAATTTTTATGATGGTGCCGAATTAAGTCAACCCGAACGAATTATGATGAATTTCTTTTGGCTTGAAGAAACTGTTGGTGACTCATTATACGTTTTTCAACTTCAAAAGTACAATGATAAAGACGATAAGCGCATTGCTCATGGTATGTATAATGATTACCAATATAACGGCGTATTTCCGCCAGTGGCAATCGCATTGAATTATAACAAGATAAATGACTTTATGCGTGAGTGGGCGATACGCTTTCAAGAACTTGCGGATAATGAAATTACCCGTGAAGAATATTTTGAATGGAAAATAAATTGGCCTTTCACCTGTGATGATGGCGGGCGGTTTGAGCCATCTATTCATTGGAGGAAATATACATCTACTTAATATAGGAGAAATATCTTTTATGACACAATCATGGATTAGAAAAGGATTTAAGAAACTGAAAAAGAAGAATAACAAAGCCCTAGACAAGAAAATTTTATATTACAAATTTGATTCTTTTATTCAAAAAACCAGCCATATATGTCTACTTTTTTATTTTGTTCTAATTCTCATTATCTTTGGATATAAAAAGTGGGATTTATCTATTGCTTCACTTTCGTTACTACTACTTATTGTCTCTTTT
>VOFC01003423.1_pt1 | contig 24934 bp, 45 predicted proteins | sample 5384161 | NCBI WGS metagenome assembly VOFC01 (sample SAMN12384722, study PRJNA508395) | human gut metagenome | isolation source: healthy gut B | host: Homo sapiens | reverse complement strand
AGCCAGTTTTTTCTGCGCTCAGACCATAATAATCTCGCAGAAATTCATGACTGCCAACAATGCTCGAGTATTGGTCCTTCATACCTAGGCAGAGTAATGGTGCATGGGTACCGCTTTATTCCGGCTGTAACCTCTGCAATCGCACTACCTAATCCGCCGATGATATTGTGTTCTCAATTGACACAAGTAATTTAAACTGCTTTTGCCAATTTCTTAATCGCATCAGCATCAAGCGGTTTTATTGTAGAAAGTGTATATACTGCAACAGATATATTGTCCTCGTTTAAAATCTGAGCTGCTTTTACTGCTTCAGCCGCGATTGCACCAGTAGTGAACAGACACTTCTGTACCAGAAACAATTTCGCGGCATGGCAATCGACGTAATCGTTTTATCCGGAGCATTATTTGCTTCTCGTCCTTTGCCCAAACGAATATATGCCGGCCCTGAAACTTGGCTTTACTTTTCAGTACTGCGATTGCTTCCTGTGGATCTGCCGGAGAAAATACACGCATTTAGGCAGCGCTCGCATGATAGCCATATCCTCTGTCGCATGGTGACTCATGCCTAACTGGCCGTACGATAATCCTGCACCAACAGATATAATCTTTACATTTGCATTAGGATAGCAGATATCGTTACGAATTTGCTCGGCATCTCAGCGACGGAAAATTACCAATAGAATATGTATAAAACTGTATTGCCCTCTAACGCAAGACCAGCAGCTACAGCAGTCCATGTTTTGCTCACTGATTCCAACATTGATAAACTGTTTCGGCAAATTTCACTAAAGCTGTTCAGTACGCCAAAGCCCAAGTCACCGGTCAGAAGATATATCGAGGATCAACGACTGCTAATTTCTCTAACTCATTGATAAAGGTATTACGCATGATCGTTTGCCCCCAATTCCTTCATTGCAGTCTCAAAAAAGCATCACCCTGGGATCACGATAATGCCAGAGCAGTGTATTTTCCATAAGAAACGCCTTTTCCCTTTACCGTGTTCGCAATAATACAAGTGGGCATATCCGTACTGGGTGGTTGAATGCTGCTCGCAACTGACGTGATCATTGCCATTCTCGACCGAAATAACATGCCAGCCGAAAGCTCGCCATTTTTCAGCCAAATCCAGCAGATCCATTACCTGCGTACAATCACCATTGCCTGCATATGATTATGGTCAACAATTGCCGTTAAATTGTGCAGATGATAATGACGCAAACATGGCAGCTTCCCCAAACAGCGCTCCTTCATCGCATTCACCATCGCCTAAAAATAGTGAAAACACGATGGCTTTCGTTTCCTGCGCAGAGCAGACAATGCCATACCGGCAGCAACTCCCAATCCATGTCCCAGACTGCCTGTTGAAAATTCAACACCCAGCACACCTTTTTATGCGATACATGACCTGAGTAAACGCTGCCATCAGAATAGTATTTACGCAGTTCTTCCTTGTCGAAAAATCCGCATTCAGCCAGTGTAGCGTAAACCGCTACACCAGCATGGCCCTTACTCATAATCAATCGATCTCGATTTTTCATCTGAGGGTCTTGCGGATCAATATGCATGATATCGTGATAAAGCAGCTAAGATATCGACGGCCGACAATGCAGAAGCGATATGCGAGGCATGGTGCTCATGTACCATGCGAATAGCATCAATTCGAACATTACGAGCCAGTTCGCTGCTATTCATTTTCGTATTTTCAAGCATACACTGCCTCAGCAATCGTCTTCGCCATATAATCGATCATCTCGTCCGTCATGCCCGGATATACGCCAACCCAGAACGTATCACGCATAATGCGATCCGTGTTTTCCAGTGTGCTTACCGCCACGATAGCCCTCACCTGTCGCAAATCGCATTTCATCAAAGCACGGGTGCTTTGATCAGATTGCCTCGAGAACAGCATACGAGTCTGAACACCCTTTGTTCTCCACATAGCGAACAACCTTTTCACGATCAACACCCTCACGCGCACTGTCAGCAGGAAACCAAACCAGCTGGGTCGCTGTTCGGTGCCGGTTCCGGCGGATCAGCTTGTCCTGAACGCCTTCCAGGCCTTACGCAGGCGCGCCCAGTTATGCTTCCGACGCTCTACAAAAACGAGGGAACTTTGCTGCCTCACAGCCGATTGCCGCCTGCATATCCGTTACCTTTGAGGTTATAACCGAAATGGCTATATACATATTTATGATCGTAGTCTTTCGGCAGCTCACCTGTACTGGCCATCAAAAACGATGACCACAGATATTGTTCTCGGCCAGACGGGCACATACAGTCACGGCCCCAATCGCGATACTAGAATTGATGAGACGATGCAGCAGCGGATCATTGGTAAACACAGCCGCCTTCGCCCATCGTCATATGATGCGGCGGATAGCTGGAGGTGCCAATATCACCAACCGTACCCGTCAGACGAGTTTCGCCGTCAATCGTGTAGGTACTGCCAAGGCGCATCGCAGTTATCCTCCACCAGCCACAGATTATATTTATCGCAGAATGCACGAACCGCCGCCAGATCAAACGGATTGCCTAAAGTATGGGCGATCATAACAGCCTTGGTCTTCTCGCTGCGTGCTGCTTCCAACTGCGCAACGTCAATATTGTACTGTGGGATTGTTACATCGACAAACACCGGCACCGCGCCATACTGAATAACAGGCGTAACTGTCGTAGAAAGCCTGCGGCTACGGTGATGACTTCGTCACGCTTGATACGGCGTTCGCCAAGCTCCGGAGCAGTCAGCGCCGAGAATGCAATCAACCCTGCTGAAGAGCCGCTGTTGACAAGGCTTGCAAAACGAACACCTAGCCACTTTGCAAACTCACGCTCAAACTGGATCGGCAAAACGTCCGGTCGTCAGCCAGAAATCCAGAGAGCATCTACCAGACTGCACATTTCTTTTCATCGAAAACACGAGCTGCGTAAGTAATACGGTCACCGGGCTCAAATGCCTTTTTCTCAGATTTATACTGTTTATAGTAATCGGCAACGGCGCCCAGAATTTCTGCACGCGCGCTTCTGCCTCTGTATTCCATTTCTTGTTCACAATCAACCCTCCACAAATTCTTTAATCTCTCGTGCCATTTCCTGCGGAATGTCCTTATGGTTCAACCACACCTGCGTCCATTCAGCCGTTTTCTGAATTGCGTCTTCAATATGCCAGCGCGGCTGCCAAAACGTACTCTTGAGCTTCGAGCAATCCAGCTTCAGGAAATTAGCCTCATGCGGTGCATTCTGCTCTGCACGATTGACCCACGAGACTCCATTTCCCCATGTCTTGCAGAACAGATCTACCAGTTCACCTGTCGTTACGCAGTCGCAATCATCCGGACCGACATTGTACCATCCAGCGAGATCTGAATTTTCGTACTGTCGCTGTGCAATCATCAGATACGCCATAACAGGCTCCAGCACATGCTGATACGGACGAGTCGAGTACGGATTACGAACAACGATTTCTTTGTTCTCAGATACCGCACGAACGCAGTCTGGGATAATACGGTCCGCAGCAAAGTCACCGCCGCCAATAACGTTACCCGCCTGAGCGGTAGAAATAGCCGGTGCATTCTCGCCCAAAAAAAGCTGCTCTTATAGCTGTGCGTTACCAGCTCGGAACACGACTTAGAGTTGGAATACGGATCGAATCCATCCAGCGGCTCATTCTCGCGATAACCCCACGACCACTCGTTATTTAAAGTACACTTTGTCTGTTGTGACATTTACAACAGACTTCACAGGCGCCTGCGAAGTGCGAACACACCCAAAAGATTTACTGTACCCATGACATTGGTCTCATAGGTATAAGCAGGTTCTTTATAGCTGGTTCGTACAATCGGCTGTGCTGCAAGGTGTACGATTTCCGGCTGTGCTGCTTCAAATGCCTGCTTGAGATGCACAGCATCGCGTACATCGCCAATCATGCTTGTCATCTGCTGTTCAACACCAGAGAGCTTAAACACGTTCTGGTTCCGTTGGCGGTTCCAGTGAATAGCCGGTAACAATTGCGCCTGCGTCGATCAGACACGACTCATCCACGTTCCCTTGAAGCCTGTATGACCAGTCAGAAAACCCGCTTGCCGCGGTAAAATCTAAATCCAACCACTTCATCAGTCAGCCCAGACCTTCCACGGTGCTTGTCCGCTTGACCACAGTTTCTCAAGCATTTCTTTCGCGTGCAGTATCCATGCACTGCCAGAAACCAGTGTGACGGTAGCTCATCAGCTGGCCTTCATGAACGAGCTTTTCAAGGGGCTTGGTTTCGAATACCGTTGCGTCGCCATCCTGTGGCAATCAAACACCTCCGGCTGAAGCACCATAAAGCCTGCATTGATTGCAGCTCCATCGTTGGCCTGCTTCTCGGAAGCTCTTGACCGTACCAGACTCTTCAATATCCAGAATGCCCCTTTGCTGTTTCTGGATAACGGCGGTCAAGGTAGCAAAGCTTGCCGTGCTGTTGATGGAATTCAACCAGTTTTGCAACATCTACATCGCAATACACCGTCACCATAAGTCAGCATAAACGGTTCATTGCCGATATACGGCTGAATACGCTTAATACGGCCACCTGTCATGGTGTTTAAACCGGTATCAACAACCGTTACCTTCCACGGCTCAGAATTGTTATAATGCACCGTCATTTCGTTGCGCCCGCTCGTAAAGTCGAACGTTACATCCGAAGTATGCAGGAAATAATCTGCAAAATATTCTCGATCATGTGCTGCTTGTAGCCTGCACAGATAACAAATTCATTGTAGCCGTAATACGAATACAGCTTCATGATATGCCACAAAATCGGCTGCCCACCAATCTCAATCATCGGCTTGGGCTTGAATTGAGATTCCTCAGAAATGCGAGTGCCGAAACCACCCGCGAGAATTGCAACTTTCACGATATCCTCCTAATTACCACTTTAATAAATTCTTAATTTTCTTTGCAAGCGGTCGTAGAAAAGTCGGACAATGCTTTGCGGAAGTAATTAACAAGTGCGCCTTTTACGCCTATCACTTGTCCTCCATTCGCATTGCAAGCAGTTATGCACATACGACGAAGCATTTTCTTCATAATAGATAGATTTCCGTGCATAGCCCCACCAGATATGTCCAAATCCGACCATTGATAATCCCCACGGTTTTGGAACAGCTGCATAATGAATCAAATATGGCTCTGAAAGACTTTCCTTCCAAATCTCTACACTCTTTTTCAGGTGCATGTTCGATGTGATATTCTGAATTCATTCGCTGTGGGTAAACATTCCAACGCAAATCTAACATTTTTCACATGTCCATCAAACGCAATGTTCATAGCATCCTGTTCTGCGCACCTCAATTGTTTCTTTTTTAAATACGCATAATTGATCCTGCGTAAAAGATTGACGGATCGCATGCAAATTAAGAAGTAATACATCCGCGTTGACATATGTAAACGGATCCTTCTTACCAAGTTCCTTCGGCGAAATATCTATGGCCAATCTGCCGTGATAGCCTAAATCCGGAGCACCGGCTATAAATTCATCATCAGACAATTGTACTTTCGTAGAGTTCTGCAATATTTCGCTGAATAATAATATCTGCGCCAAGATTAATCACTTTATCGTAATTTTGTAAAATCCATGGAAGCAAAAGCCGATAATAATTTATTTCTAAATAATTAAATCGCGCTTTATCAATATATTTCTTTGCTATCAAATGCGGATTAAGAAAGCGCATAATAATATTGTCTTTGCCTTGGATAATGTTACGCAGCGCAATTTCATCATGCTCTTGCAATTCACAACTCAAAATCAAAAATATCATAATTATACTGAGGCGAAGTGTATTGAAGCAAAGACAACAATGCCACACTTAGATACGGCACAAAAAACTGACTGGTTTCGAATACAATAGCAATATTTTTGTCTTATAAGCTGGTACTAGATTTTCTATGGATTGACATTCTGAGTTTATTAAATTAATCATATTTTTATCTACCTATGTTTTAGTTGATGTCGGATTATGCTGACCGCGTCAAGTAAAGTTCGCAAAAAGGACTCCTGAAAAATGGAATTAAGCTGCGATGAGCAGCGTTGCCGCAATGGATTCCCGGCTGAGGTAGGCTTTGGAAACAGACCAGTCCTCGGCGTATTCCATGAGATACGTTGTCATCAGACGAACATAAGAACTTTCATTCAGAAAGATTCCAATCACGCTGGTACGTCTCCGAATTTCGCGATTCAATCTCTCAATCATGTTGGAAGATGAGATTTTTTCGCGCATCCAACATTGGGAATGCGTAGAAGGAACCAGAGAATCCTCCAATCCGTCTTCGAGGCACTGAACCGCTTTCGGAAAGCGCTTGGCGTAGAAGTCAATCACATCATATGCGCGCTTTCTGGCGAACTCAACCGTAGGCGCCAGCCAGATTTCCTTGAGTGTCTCAGCAAAGGATTTCTTCTCTTTCTGCGGCACATAGACAAGAATATTCCGCATGAAATGCACCTTGCAGCGCTGCCACGAGGCGCCGGGAAAGGACTCACGGATTGCCGAAACCAGCCCGGAGTGAGCATCTGAAATGATAAGCCTTGGCGTGGAAAGACCGCGGTCCTTTCAGATTCTGAAACAGCACCCCATAGGAGCTTCTGGATTCCTCGGCCATAGGTTCCACGGCAATGATATCTCTGTGGATATTTTCATCCACACCGAACACGATAAGTACCGCCATACTGACAATTCTACCGTCTACACGAACTTTTTCGTACAGTGCATCTACCCAGAGAACTGGGTACACAGTATTAGAAAGAGGCCGATTACGAAACTCATTGACCTGCTCGTTGAGAACTTTCGTCATCTCGCTGACCTGACTTCTGGACAAGTTTGCGATGCCGAGACTTTGGGCCAGCTTCTCCATCTTCCGGGTGTGATACGCCTTGCACAAAGGCCTCCTGAACGACCTGAATGAGCACAGCTTCACTGCGCTTGCGCTCTGTGACAAAGAACGGGATATAACCGCCCTGCCGTACCTTAGGAACCATGAGGTACATCGTCCCCATACGTGTGTCCAGACGGCGAGGACGGTAGCCGCTGCGATAGCCGCTCCTTCCGTCCGTGCGCTGACTTTTCTCTGCCCCCAGCTGCTGATCCACCTCTGCCTCCATGAGCCCATTCCAGTGTGCACAGCCATTCCAGCATGCTCAGCATGGGATCCGGCTGCGTCACATTTGCAGTATCTTTATAAATAGCAATTCTGTGAGATTTGTGCTATTCTTTTTTTCCTAGTGAGCCATTAGGGTCTCTCCTTTTCCACATGATGATTTTTTAATGTAGGATTCGACAACTATCATTTTACATTCCGAGCTCATTTTCGGAGCTGCCGTGCAACAATCCAACTTAATTAAATTAATGTAAGATTTTTTTGTTGCCAAAACGATTGTCCAATTTTTTCGCGGGAACATCTGCATTAATATTACAACATTCAATTTTTTTCTTGAATACCAAAACATCTGGGGAAATATCTATGTTAATCGTCCTTGATATCCCAAATCAATAACGCCGCCTATATATTTTTCTCCCATGTCCCTCATTAAATAAATTTGTTATATCTCGCTTAACTAGCACATCTACACCTAGATTAATTACTTTTGTATAGTGCTTTAATATCCAAGGCAGCGACATTCTATAGTAATTCAGATACAGATATGAATATCTTGCATTGTCAATATACGATTGTACAAAATCGGTGGGATCAAAAAACGAATGGAGAAATTAGATTTTCCTTCCGCAAGTTTGCATAAACATCTTTGGTCTTCTCTTCTAATTTCATTGGATAAAATAATGATATCGTAATTAGCTTTATTAGATGCAGTATTAATCAGTGAAAGTATTGCCACACTTAAATATGGTGCAAATAACTCACTTGATTCGAATATAATAGGAACATTATTTTTTGTGTTAAATGCTGGGAAAATATCCTTTGAGCATAATATCTCTTGATTCTTCATTTTTCACCATCTTCACATAAATTTGCAACACGAAAAGGTAACAATTGTTGATATACCCATTCAGCGCTATCACGTATATCATAACCAGCCCGTTTTATCCTGTCCGCATATGTGTCTCGGCTATTAACATTATTTTTTTTCGACGCTTCTGTGATAGCACCTACCCATACAGAAATATCGTCATTCAGCATTAGATGCTCACATAAAGGAGTTACATCTACATCCGAAGGTACTTGGGACGAGCAAATAGTGGGTAAGCCAGCGCATTGCGCTTCAATCGCTACAATGCCAAACCCCTCGAAGATTGAGGGAAACACAAACACATCCATGGCGCTTAATAATTGTGCAACTTGATTCGTGGCATCCAAAAACTTAACTGAGTGTGCAATCTGAAGCTCCGTAGCCCTTCTTTGCAACATAGTTGTATCCCCATCGCCAATCAAAAGTAATAGCATCTCTGGCTGATTTTCTACAACCTTTTGAAAAACTTCCAAAAGAAAAGATTGATTTTTCTGATAACTTATTCGTCCAATATGTCCAATTACAATCTGATTCGAAATACCTAGTTGTTCTCTAATCTCCTTGCGTACATTATCATTAAATTTGAAGTTTTGCGTATCAATACCGTTTTTTATGATTTTGAAATGTTCACTTTCCTCACATCTTTTCCAAAGAGAAACTCTGCTGCTTCCATAGAACAAGCCCAATAATCAGTGGCATACTTCAAATAAATTTGCTGACTTATTTTGTGAAAAAACATTTTAGCCGGACGAGTAATCGATGCTCGTAAGCAATTATTATGGCTATGTACTATTCGACGAGCAATATGATATGTTTCTGCATCCTTCAAATATATCATTGATACTGCAATAAATGCATTTAAATAAAACACATCGTAATGTGTATGCTGGAAAATGAGATGTAATCGTGACCTATTCTCAGCGATCTTATAAGGGCTTCCACTTAATTCTATCACTTGAATCCCTATCTTATCCAATCGAGAAACATATAAATCAGACGTTATCTCTGCTGTAACAATATCAGCAATCAAACCACGATTGGACATCTGTTCCAACATATTAACCAAATAAGATTCCGTACCTCCGCTTCCCCATTTTTCACAGTAGATACACATTTTAATCATTGATCAATCCTTCATATAAGTCACAAATCTTTTTTCGTCTCTCCGACGGTCTGTACCTGTCCGTGCTCAATCCAGACCACTCGGTCGCACATCTCGCGAATCTGCTCAAGGCTGTGCGACACAAACAGCAATGGTCGTGCCGCCGCTCATAAGCTCCAGCATACGCTTGCGGCTTTTCTCCTGGAAATTCGCATCGCCGACAGCTAATATCTCATCCACAATCAAAATCTGCGGATTTACCACCGTCGCGATTGAAAACGCCAAACGCATCAGCATACCGGATGAGTAGTTGCGAATCGGCACATCAATAAATTCGCCGAGCTCGGAAAAATGCAACGATTTCATCGTATTTCGACTTCAAAAAATCTTCCGTATAACCGAGAATTGCACCGTTAAGAAAAATATTCTCCCGGCCGGTCAAATCGTGATCGAAACCCGAGCCAAGTTCCAACATCGGCACAATATTGCCGCAGCAGGACACAGAGCCCTCAGTCGGCTTGAGAATGCCCGAAATGACTTTTTTAAAATCGTGCTTTTTGCCTGCGCCGTTGTGGCCAATAATGCCGACAACCTCGCCGCGGTAGACATCGAACGATACATTCTTCAGCGCCCAGAATTCTGAGGTCTTGTATTTGCCACTCAGCTTGCGTGTTACGAACTCCTTCAGCGACATGATTTTATCGTCCGTCAGCCAAACCGCATCGAAACATTTTGTACCTCAATAATTTTTTTCGCTTTTGAGGTTCTGCAACTTTTTCCCTTCTGTTCATGGAGCAGCTTCTCTTTGCTCATTTTTTCCCACCTTATAAATAGAGGACAAAGTTATCCTGCGATTTTTGAACGTAAATGCGCCAATGGCGAGCGTGATAACCATGGCCGCTGCACTGTACATGTACATAGATGGCTCTGGTGAGAGACCGTCGATGACGCACGAGCACAGGAATGTCACATAAAAAAGTACAGCGGGTTCATTTTAACAACCGACTGAATTGTTTCGGGCAGTGCTGTGATCGGGTAAAAATAAGGGTCAAATACATCCAAATCGTCGTCAATACACCCCAAAGGAAACTGAATATCCCGGAAGAACACCATTGCCGATGCAAGCAGCATGCCCAGTCCCAGACAGAACAGTGCCAGGCAGGCAGCGGGAACGGCAAAAAAAGGTAGGTTTTATTCGGCAGCAGACCCGAAAAATCGCCACCGCTGCGAGCGGGATGAGCGAAATCAGCATATTGATAAGCGACGACATAATGCGCGTCAGCGATAAATATACTTCGGCACATATACTTTTTTAATGAGGTCAGCGTTACCTACAATAGATTTAAGCGCCATGCCGCATGCCTCAGAGAAGTAATTGAAGACAACGTTGCCGCAAAGCAGATAGACCGGAAAATAGGGAATATCAAACTTAAACATATTGAGAACACAACATGCACTGCACGATCATGTTCAGAAGAGGATTGAGAAAGCTCCAGAACACGCCAAGAATTGAACGCTTATACTTTGCCTTGAAATCACGGTCAACCAACTGCTTGATAAGAAAACGATATCGCCTTAGCGCGATCATCGCATTGAGAATAAAGCTTTTCTTACCGGTCTTGTGCTTGTGCAGCAGCAGGAGCAGCAGCGCCGCAAGAATTACCGCGCCAGCAGCTGTAAACTGCCAGTAATGTAGGCCGGTCCAGATGTAGTCACGACCGGTAGCCGAGAAAGCCAGTTCACCTGCAACAGCCTGTCCATTGACATACAGCTGGCCATTTTTCCAGCGAAGCATCGGTTTTTCATCACCGGCGTGAGCGCGTCACCTGCCACGGCATCGGGCGAAGTAATACGCAGCGCAAGCGGCGCGTTGCAGACCGTTTCCAGTGCCGGGAAATCAAACGTCGTAACCTGACCTTCCGTAATCCGGATCCGCCTGCAAATTCTGATCAAGCAGGACTCCCCTGCGTTGCCAGGTTCACAAGCTGCACGTTCACCGTGCCGTGGTTGACGCGGTTGAATACGCCCCACTGCACGGAAAGATGCTCAAAAATCTGGATTTTCGGCGTGAATTGTTGTTCCACGACCGAGCCAGCTGTCAGCTCTACGGTTGCGGCATTCGCCACCGGCATTTCAATATTGCCACGCGAGTCGCGATAACGAAGCTGCTCTCCGGCGAGAAAATAAAACGCTACCGCAAGCACAATGTACGCGACGAAAACAATCGAAAAATCTTCTTTAGTTCTCTGGTAGAGAACCCCTGCTGTGTTTTGACATGAATTTATTCTACCTTATCTTTAATGTTAATCTCCAATTTAGACATTCAATATGCAATATGTCTATAAAATACAGTTTAGAAGTCTGCTCAAGCATCTGAAATCATATGCAAGTCTGGTATTAATATCAGTATTTTTCTTATTGCAATGCCTTTGACGAACATTTCATGGTATCTCACGCATCTATAATGTTCCTTGTAAAAAGCCTTCATAATATTTTACCACAAAAGCGTGCCTGTTCCAATATAATATGACATATTTGGTGATAATCCACAAATTGTGAAAACAAATCAATCTTTAACGTACAAGAGATATAATCCTGAACATAGGTCATGCAATCAACTTGGCTTATCTTCTTTATACACTCTTGATGATACACTCTTATCTTAAAAGCCTTTTTCGACAAATTGTCGATTTTCTGATACAATATATATACCAATACAATTTACGGAGTCCTACACATGATTTCATTCGCATTAGTCGAACGCCAATCCCAATTATGCTTATTCGAATTTCTTTTACAGAACCTATTCTCAAGGTATGTTTCAAATAGCTTACGGCATTCTTCATGATGTTCAAAGCACGCCGAAGATATGGTTGCTGAAGCCTACATCCGAGTAGCCAAGAATATCAATCGAATTGCTGAAATACCTGTAGACAAACATCGTAGCTATCTTGAAAATGATTATTCGAAATATCTGCATCGATTATTACCGGAGTATACATCCAACCGATACCGTCTATGAAAATACCACTGGATTTATCAGATAATAATTCATCTGGACCCGAAGATATCATTGTCGACAGGATTACCGTTGAAGCAATTGTGCAAGCTATCAGCGAGTTACCGGATAAATATAGAGATGTCTTGAAATTAAGCTACCTATATGATCACACCACTGAAGAAATTGGCATTGCTCTAAATCTTTCTACTAATACTGTTCACAAGCGCATCAGTCGTGCCAAAAGTTACTTAAAGTAATTCTAACGAAAGAAGGTGTCTTACAGTGAAAATATCCGATAAGGATTTCGATAAACTCATTAGTGTTGCAATATCACAAATTTCTGATGACGATAACGTCGAACTCAAAACCGATGAAGAACTACGTTCAGAAGGGAACCCTGCCCATGAATTCTCCCCTCTGCTTTTGAAAAAGCAAATGAAAAATTGATTCGAAAGAATCCAAAAACCTCAGTTTACCACATACCGTCTCAAGAGGATTTCGCTCAGGATTCGTATCGCGATTCTCGTTGCTGTTTTGGTTTGTGCTGCCATGATGTTCAGCGTTAACGCATTTCAGAACTTCAATTATTAATTTCATCTTCTATTCAGATAAAGATAACTCAAGCTTTGCATTTAATAAAGGAACCTCATCGATATCATCCGAAATTCACTAAATATCTACCAACATATACTCCTAAAGAATTTGGTGGAATCTATACAGGAACTATCCGATACTAGTATTTATATATACAATTTGTAGATGGAACCGGAAGCTATTATGATATGCAAATGTGATTTTAGATGCTTCCCATGCTATCAATAGACACCGAAAGCGGACAAGTTTCAAATTGCAAATCAATGGTGCTGATGTTACTATATCCGAACGTCAAGCATCGTATTATAGCCACATATGTAATCGATGACATTACTTTTTGATTATGGGTAAATATTTCCAAAGATGTTGTTGTGCAGATATTTGAAAGTATCCCTTCCAAATATAAGCTACTTCTTTCCTTGCAGTTGATACTGCGGGAATTATTTTGAGATTTTGTCAGTCCTTCTATAAAGCACTCGTTTATTTATATAGAACGACACACATGGAGATAGCTTATGAAAAAAAAGATTTATGAAATCCAAATCGCAATCATTCTTGTAATGATTGCTGTATTTACTTTGTTCCAATGCTGCCATGCAGCCACGTTGGAAATATGTTTCATCTATAAGCGGTGACATCAGCATTTCGACGTTGGGAATTGCAACCGTATATGGTACAGGCAGTGCAGCATCACCCCAAGTAACTAAAACCGTTTGTAAACTTCATCTTCAGCAGTTGAAAAACCAGAAAATGGACAACTATCAAAACATGGACGGCTACATCAAATACCCATTATGCAGCAGTAGATACTAAACATTGGGCGGTAGACCGCGGATATTCATATCGCATCTGCGTCGAACTGAATGCTTACCATGGTAGTACATATACTTGAAACGGGCTCTTCTGCCAGCGAATTTTAGATATTATGGCTGAGAGTAAACCGTCTCAATATATTTTTTGCTTATATTTGAGTTAAAGTATCGCATACCCATGAACGTAACAAAATCTATGTCGTTCTATTCGTTCGACGGTATTCATCATATTCAATTTGTCCACGTTGTAAAATTACTATAGAACGAATATATGGCATTTTGTAGTAGATGCGGTCAAAGATTAAATTGGTAAGTATATGTAAAAAGTGGAGTTAATATTTCTGATATGTGCCCAGAATTCTGACACATGAAAAATTGAATTAGTGGCACATGGATGCCTCTCTGAATTTTGTAGGAGGCATCCATTTTGTTTTCTTTGATTCTTTCGTTGTTGTAGTAATTTATGTAGCTGTCAACAGCCTTGGCAAATGTTTCAAAAAGAGGAATACTTTTTTCATGCCCGTAGAACATCTCGTTTTTCATCCGTCCAAAGAAGGTCTCCATGATGCAATTGTCGTAACAGTTGCCCTTCCTTTTACATGGATTGAATGATTTTAGTGATCTTTAAGTGCCTGCCTGAAGTACACGTGCTGGTACTGCCACCCTGATCAGAGTGAAAGATCAGGCCATCTACAGAGGGAAACTTTGTAAAGGCGCCGGCCAACATTCTCTGGATCTGTTCCATATTGGCACTTTGAGATAAATCATAAGAAATGATTTCGTTTGTGTTCATGTCGAGTATGGGAGAGAGATAACACTTCCCCACGAAAACCGAACTGAGATACATCGGTAGTCCATTTTGCATAGGAGCTGTCGTGCTGAAATCCCGGTCAAGGATATTCTCAGCAACCTTGCCGACCTCGCCCTTGTAGGAATGGTACTTTTCCTTTGGACGCTTTCCTGCCAACCCCATAGTGTGCATAAGCCGTTGTACCCGCTTATGATTGACCTTGTGGCTGCGCTTTTATCAGTTCCTGATATACTCTTCGCACACCGTAGCGGCCTTTTATGCTGTGAAAAGAAAAATGTCTTTGATTTCATCTGCCAAGCAATGGTTTCGAACGGCAACTTGATCGGCCTTGCTCAACTCAAAATAATAATAGGTAGACCGTGCCATCTGCATAGATTTCAACAGATATTTCAATTGGTATCCTTTTTCACGCAGCTCTTTGATGATCGCTGCTTTCTCGCCTTGAGTTGCGCTGCGCATTGCCTCTCTTCTCTCAAGGCAATCTCTTTTTTATAACTTCATTCTCCGCCTTTATATACTCGTTTTCTGCCCGAAGCCGGATCAATTCTTCTCGTTCGGATTCATTCAGTGGCCTTGCTTCTTCCTTTTTTTCATTTGGGGTACCCTTTACTTGACGACCTTTTTTCATGTCTACCAGACCATTATAACCTTTTGATTTATATTTTTGTACCCATTGATACAATAATCTATCTTGAATACCGGCCTCGATTGCCACTGACACAGGATTTTCCGGACATTACTTGGGATACTAGTTCCAGCCGTTCTTCTGGTGTCCAGTTCCTGTTGAAATTTTTGTGTTTCAGTGCTTCTGGACCGCGGCTATCCTCTGCTCTTACCCATAGTCTCACTTTATCCCGAAAGGATTTATCGCTAACACCTTCCGGCGTTTCTGGCCATTTTCCTTGTCGATACAATTCGACACAGTTTATTTTGTACTCATAGGTGTAACGCATAATAATATCCCCGCTTTACTTTAAAATAGGTGTCCAGTAAAGGCGTTTCATACGCATACCTTGGTCAGTCCACCGCCAATGTCTACGCGCTTGTACAAATCCGAAACATGCGTACGTAGTGCCTGTCCCTTTTTCGCTTGATGAGCAGAATATCATCAGCCTCCTTACAGAAGCAAGCTACCGCCAGAGCGCGCCTCGCCTATACGTACGATCTGTTGCTGTCCTTGCCATGCATGCAGTTTTTCTGCTGGTAATCGTACCATATCGCCATTCTGCGCTCCACAAATCAGCGAATCCGCATCCTTTCACGTGAAATCATGAGACCGTCCGCTGCCAATGCTCTGCGACATTCTTCCCACGCATCTGCCTGTAAAAATTCTTCTGCCCCAACCTCTGCCAATATATACCATGCCGTTTCTTCTGCTAATTACAATTTTATCCGCAGATTGTGAAAACGGCCATATCGTTTAACGCGGTCTATGGTCTTATCCGCAAAAATCTTCTCATCAATTTATGCCTCTTTGTCCCGTTATAAACGAATTCCTTTTCGGCACTTCTTTTTAAAACACCGCCTGGCAAAACTGCAATCAATGTATCTTCGCAAAACCGCCATCTTCACTTTTCCGAAGAATCTGCAACGGATCTCCATCCCCATTGGTGATTTGGGGCTTCCAATCGATATGCATCGTCAATATTGAGCAACACTTAGAGGGTCATCACACTGTTATCATAACCGGTCATCCGCCAGCTTTCCAGCTCTTACATTCTCTCTGGCCTCTGTTACAACCTGAGTCACTGCGACCACCATACTAACCTCCTCCTGCTCGGTTTTGATACGGCAATGCGGTTGTCTTTCTTTATCCTTCATTAACCGGATATCGCCTCGCCGAATCTCCATTGTGTCATACGGTTCCAGCGTGTCATAAAAGACGAACCTCTTCCTCTTGTGACCAGACGAGCCGATCTCTCGCATACTGCCGATTGCCCTTTTTCAGCACCTGCTCCATATCTGTCGCACCACAAATGTACCGATATAACGGACGCTGCATTAAAATATGCAGCAGTTCACGCTGACCATCTGCATTGGCATAGTCAACATGCGGGTCTTCAATTTTATGACCCATCAGCACAGAAATTCTCCTCCGCAGCCGAGAAGCATCAGTCGCTACCAGCTCCGTTGCAACTTTTTGATGCCGCAGAATATAGGCTACTACCACATTCTCGTACTCTGCTCCTGCCTCTTTATCAATAGCCATCATTGCCTCAGCTTCAAAGAAAAAGCCTTCTTCGACACCTGCATCAATGCAAATATCCTTAAAAATACGGTTCATTTCCTTTGCTGTACACCGTGTCAGCAAATTCGTACCTGACAAGCAAGCGGCATGTCATTAATATCTAAGTCGGTATAGCCGTTTTTTCTCCATGTACTCCTGCACCATACGCTTGCGCTCTTCCAGCAGCTCAAAACTGCGGCAGCAGCGGCAAAAGTCTGTAAACTGCTTGCGGTTTTACTGCCAATTTTGACGGTCCTCGAGCTTTGCTCTTCCACTTCCCGTCGCTCTATAGAGTGGCCAAACCATCCGCTATTTTGCGAATATTTCAAATGACAAACCCGCTGCTTCTGATGTACGGCAGCCCAGCAGAAGCATGACCAGCAAAGCAATGCACTCGCCCTGTGTCGATGCTCGCTTTATCAACTCGTTATAAATTTTAATTTCCAGCTTCAATTGTCAGCGACGGCCGCCACTGGCAACAACGATCAGCAGCTCTACGTACCTCCAACAGTGCTCCGTAGTCAGCTGACCAAGATCTTCCGAATCACAATGGACCGTGCCTCTGAACCGCATCAGAGACAGTCCTGCTCGACACGCTTGTCTCCTCTACAAAGCTCTCACGAAAAATACTCCAGCTCTTCGATCCTGGGCATCACTGCCTTCCAAAATACTTCAATTTTAGAGGACCAAATCTGTTCCAAGTAGCTCTTCTGTCAGCGAAGCATACCTCAATGTGATTATAACTTCAGCAAATATAATGATAAAAATACGCTGTCATATGCCCTGCATGCTGTCAGCCCATTTTCTGGCATTTTGTATATCCAAATCACCCGCTCATAAGCACCCCAAACGGTTAATTTACCATCTTCGTTTTTCGTTTCATATATCTTGCCCTTGCGTCTGCTGCGGCACGGCTGGTTCGCTTAGTTATAACTACCGGCGTTTTTTCGTTGAGTTGTAAAAAATGCCATTTATTCTCCTTATTCCGCTACTTTATATTTATATAATAACATTTTAGTAAATAACTGTCATTATTAATTACTCAAATTTCATTATGTATTATAAAAGACCTATTGCAAAAAATACAATAGGGTCCTTATCTGCAGGCATTAAAAAAGAACCTCTCGGCTCACATATTACTATATTTTTTCAATTTTTGACACCATGCTCCGTTTGAATTTTGAACACTTGCTCTCGCTTCATCCGCAAATGCGGGTGTGCTGCTATATGCCATTTTCCCTCATCTTTTATATTAAGCTTTTATGACACCGCCGAAGTTGTGCCTCCAGTGTCATCAGCGCACCTTTACTACTGTAATCACAATACCATTCCTCATATGTTTGAGCACGCTTTGGTAACCTAAGAGATTTCTGCGCCGATCCATCTGACATACCATATAACGCGGCAGTAAAATGCCTCAAAACTTGTACGGTCACGTCGTTCGTGAAATTTTCGCATACCCGGCACTACTTCTTTGAAGCACCTCTTTTTCAAAAAGCGCGCAGCTCAAGACATCCCATCGACGTCCGCCCTCACCTACAATCAGCGGAGCATCCACCTTTGCACCTGCTTCCAACCGCGACTTCAAAAGCACGCTTTAGCGCTGCTTTGCGCTAAAAGTACATGGTATACGGCGTACCTTTCCGCTTTCACGCTCATATGGCTTCCACTCCGCAACTTTTCCACGCTTTTGTACATATTTTGCACCAATTTCGATATATACCACATCTTTATACCGCATTAAATTGTCAATATTCTGGAGGCAGGTCAATTTGCACAAATTCCCCTGAAATATGCTGCCTTACAACGGCTTTTCAAATGTCGTATTAGCAAGGTATTAGCAGGACCCCCTTGTGACAGAGGGCTTCCAGGGGCCATTTCAAAATGCTATTAGCACAGGGAGGTTAATCTATGAGCACCGACACAACCAACGAAAAAGGGACGCCCCAAAGCAGAACATACACCGTGAATGACATCGCAGCCATTCTCGGTATCGGCCGCGCTTCGGCCTATAAACTCGCCAACTCTGGATTGTTCAAGATTGATTAGAGATAAAACTTTAAAGTGGTTTCTGCCATTAGCAACGGGTTTTCTCTGAATAAATTATAATCCTTGAGGATTTTCTCGCTACCAAACAGTAAAGGAGAAGCATTTGTAAATGAATAGTTAAGCCTTCTCCGATAAGTCGTTTTCTTACCGAGTTTCAGCAATTTTTTCTTCTTGCTTCCTCATGACCAATTTCTTATGCCAATTGATCCGCAAAGCACTGACCAATCCTAGATGTTGTTCCTCAATATCAGTATTTTAAGTCAATACTGACAACTGTTCTTCAAAAGATTCACATTTTTTTACAGAAACATCAATTTTTCTCTTCCAGCCTTTTTCAGGACTTGTTTTCAAAGATCTGGAAAGTCTTGTATCTCTCCTGGAAAATTCCAAAAGCATATACTCCTCTAGGAAACTCAATTAAGCCTAAATCTCAATGTGGTATTTGGTATGGCCTGTTTCACTTGCTAGAGCGTGCAACCTAATGGATAGCAAACAAACATTGCGCCCATTTTCAAACCTAATTGGTATCTGTGAGGCTTTATTCATTCCTTGAATGCAAGTCGTGTCAGCAGGGTGTCTTAGTTGTTCTTTTCAAATGGTTGGTGCTTATTAATTTCTACGTTCATTCGTCGTGCCAACCATCATTAGAATCTTGTTTTCATGTTAAATATAGCTTATAAAATATTAAACAAAGGATTTTGTAAAATAGAACTGCTTTATTCAACTTGGGATAAAGTATAGTTGCCTAGAAGAGCATTGACCAGAAAAAATCTTGCCAAAATTCAAATACATTGCCTTTTTCCAATGCGTTCTAGCCCCTGAAAAAGATGATGTACTCAATTCCAGCCGCTTAATACTAAATGTTTTTTTTCTGAATCAGATTTTTAATCTATCAAGAAGTTCTTAACCAATTCTTTTAAGGGGACTTTTTGACCGTTATTCTTTATGCTGTAAAAACTTTGTTCAGTGAACACAATTTGCTTTTAACGCCCAATGTTAAACGCAGAAATAATATCCCATTCTGGATGTTTAAAAGTTCTACTGCAATTATGAGCTAAAATAACGGTCTTTCCACTACCAGCCATTCCAGAATTCCTTTGAATCCCCTATTAATCGTTAAAAATTGTCTTCCATTCTGATTCCAATCATATCGCTCAATTATTTTTTCCATATTATTAACGCAATGCTGATTTTGTGTCTGGAACAACGACCGGGCGATATGTTCTTTTTGTGATTCCGTATGCCTCAAAAGCCTGACAGAATATTTGAATACTGATCTTCGGTAAAATTAAAGGTCATCAATTCTACAATTTTAGCGCAGAGTTCTTCATTAGAAAAACGATATTATATTCATCAATAGGCTGTATTTTTTTCTCAAATAGGTTATTCTGTCGCATATGTATTAACCCAAATTTAATTTCCTGCGGAAACTATGATGCAGATTCATAATTTCTCAACCCGGACCTTTGCTGGATTTCCTTTGCTTGAAAAAAGAATTACAAGCAGTGCATAATAAAGGAGCAAATCATATCAACCATGAAAAACTCCTTCTATCTAAAACATGATAAACACCGACACATGGAGTTTGCTCCCATTCACAACTATATGTATAATAATGCTGCGCGCTCTTTGTTCCCAGCTAATATCAAAAATATCAAGGGTTTCTGCCAGTTTATAAAAGGCGCCTCAATATAACGGTTCCGTTCTGTATAAACATCGAAAACCCTATTAGTTGCATCTATAAAATGTGAGGAGCAATCAGGATATTCGGTGCCTGCGTGGGTTCAAGCACGATTTTATATGTGCCAAATCCTATTTTCGAAAAATGCTGTCCATACAAAAGCGCATTACGACCGCAGATCTCACGCAAATTGGGAATATTTATATTCCTTACTTCTTTCGTATGGAACTTCAAAATATGCCCTATTTTTCTTTGATGCCTGTTTTCTGGAATTGATGCTGGCTGGCCATAATCACCAAAAATTCTCTACTTCGTCCGCAACATCAAGAAATATCTGTTGGCGGCGCTGTATAACGCCCCGGTCACGATGGACAGCTATTACACATCCCTTGTCAGCCATGACCTGTACGGCAGCGGAGATCGGAGGTGAACGCCTTGCAGGAAGAAATCACGCAGAAAACCCTTGCGCTTTGTGTGGAGGCCAGCAAAATGACCGCCCAGCTCTTGCAGCAGGCTATGAAGAAGGTGCTGGCGGATATGGAGAAGCACAAGAAAAAATCCTCACTCCGGCACGGCAAGCAGACGCTCCGGCAGCTTATGAAGCACAACACCGGCGTTTCCAACATCGAGATCACGGATCAGAACATCCGGGCCTTCCTTCATTGAACACAGACAGGCGCACGCTGTTTCCGGTTCTTGCCGCCGAAATTCAATGTGCTTCTTGCTCCTCGGCGTGTGCGGATGGCGTTGGACAGTAAAATTCATCAGCACCTGATCGAGCAGATCACCGTCCGTGCGGACCGTAATATGCGTGTTATCATATTTCACGGTCAAACCTCGGTTTTTCGCCACAAAAAACAAAGCGGTTTTTCGCACCGCTTCCGCACAAAGTATGTAGATCAATATCTCTGTCGAACGTCTGCTCTGCACCAAGCTCCAGCCGTGAAAGGCTTCGAGCAGCTGTACGACCAGCTTGTTTCAAGGGTCGGCCTCATCGGCGATGGTGTCGCAGTAGAACTTGCGGTCCTCAGGGTCATCAGCCACGCCAGCCGTCAGGCCCTCGGCATAGCCCTGAATGAGCGCGATCCGGCGTTTTCAGCTCATGCGACACGTTGACGATAAACTCCTGCCGCATATTGTCGATACGCTCCTTCTCCTCGATCTCCTGCGCCAGCTGATCATTGAACTCCTTCAGCTCACCGATTGCCTGCTCCAAATACGCAGACAGGCGGTTGAGCGACTGTCCCAGCTGGTCAATCTCATCGCCGTCCTCCTTGCCGGTGTACTGCATAGAGAAATCCAGCTCACTCATCCGGTCGGCCAGTCCCGCCATTTTTGAATAAGCGGGCGCGTAAACTGACGCGAGATAACATAGCCGCACCCCAGACCGTCAACGGCACTGGCCGCCGGCAATCAGCAGAAAACACAGATTCAGCGAAGAATTCTGTTCGATATAATGCATAGGAGCATATGCGTCAAATATTCACCGTGTTCCGTATTCAACACACCGTCAGGCACAGATACTGGTCATTTATCACGCAGACTGATCGTCATAAAGCGGTATTCGTTTTTACCCAAATCTACCCAGTCACGATTCTGGACCACGGACGCCAGCACCGCAAAGCTTCGGAACTTCTGCCCATGTGCCCAAAATCAAACCCTACGTCGCCCTCCCTGCATGGCAGACGAGGTAATCACATCGCCGTTATCGGTCACCACCGCCAGACGAATGGCACTGCGGCTCTCATGGCTGTCCAGCAGCGCGGCAACATCCGAGGAATCACTGCGTAGCTGGCAGATGCTGCCGTAGGCATCGCGCAGCTCGCTCCGGCGTGTCATCGCGCTATAGTAATCCTGATGAAAAACATTTGAGCAACGCCAGAATGCCGATAAACACCAGCGCGATAATGCTGATCGCGGCAAAAACTTTAAACCGGATTGACCGATGCTTCAGCTTCATACCTCAAAGCGGTAACCGTAGCCGCGCACGGTTTCGATCATGGTGCCGCACTCCCCGAGCTTGGCGCGCAGCTTTTGACGTGCGTATCCACGGTACGCAGATCGCCGAAAGTAGTCGTAACCCCAGACAGCGTTGAGGATGCTCGCGCGACAGCGCAATCGCGCGATTATTTTTGAAGTAGATGAGCAGCTCGTACCTCGCTTGGGGGTCAGGTCGATCGGCTTGTTCTCCACCATGACCTCACGGCGCAGCTCATTGACCGACAGCTTGCCCAGCTGTTCGAGCGGTGCACCGGCGCGGCCTTCGTTTGAGCAGCGTGCGCACGCGGGCCGCCAGCACGATCGGCGAGAACGGCTTGGTGACGTAATCGTCCGCACCGCCTTCCAGGCCGCGCACCTGATCCGCGTCCTCGGCACGGGCGGTGAGCAGCATAACCGGCAGGTGGGTTTCGCCGTGCTCCTGCTCGCGCAGCTCCCGCAGGACTTCAAAGCCGTCCATCCCCGGCATCATCACGTCCAGAATGGCCATATCCAGTCCCGGACGGCGGTTCTCCAGAATATTCAGCGCTTCCTTTTCCATCGGCGGCTTCGACGATGGTATGACCGTCCCGCTTGAGAAAGTCGCTGACCAGACGACGGATACGCGCCTCATCGTCTGCGATTAAAATAGTAGACAATATAATTCCACCTTACATTCTTATAATACCGCAAGTATACCGCCGGTGTTTGTTCGTTGTGTGAACAAAATCATGGGTTTTTCAATTTTTGTTGAACAGGAGGTTGCTGCTTGAGAAGCGAACCTAACTTGCCTGCCGGCAGGGGGCGCCGTACTCCACGGCGAGGGCACAAGAGGGTGGACACCTATGGTTTCCACCCCTCTCTTGTGAATCTCCCCTTCCTCTTAGCGTCTGCCTGTCATAGAACTGAGACTCGCCAGAGAAACGGCCATATTGTTTATCTTCCGTAAAGGGGCGACCAATGTGTCCGCCCATTTCTCTACCTTTACGCAGTGTCAGATACTCTGCTGCTACACATACGGTTTAGTCTACGCAGGCGCGACACAAGCGTGAATTGCCCGAAGGGCAAGAGAAGGTCCCCTGGGGATACCCGTGTCGCGCAACTCGTTTGCAATGTTATTGTGCACGGCACCGTTGGATTGCCGTGAACAACTCGTAGCTATACGGCATCCACAGTGCGGCAGACTGCTGTCGGCTGTTGCCTTGTGCATGGTCAGCTTGACGTATTTGCCGTTTTCTTTACCGGTATTCGGGTCGGTAAACTGATAGGTCAGCGATGCAAATTCGTTATTATCGCCGTAAATCTTCACAGAATCACCGTCAAATATGCCGTACATATCACCTAAACCAGGAAAAATGCGGCTCCCTGTTCCGGTATCTGGATCTTTCTGCAATACTTTTGCAGATTTGCCAATTCATCATCGGTATAGACCGGCAAATCGAGCGTACCGTACAGCAAATCAAACTGCTCTGCGGTCAAGCCCTTTGTAGAATCAGCCAAATGCTCCACCGTTGTCGGTTCGGTATTGGTAATATCCTTGAAAGTCACCCTATCAGCGGCATAGACCTTATACTGTGCCTCGGTTGTCCAGTCGATACGGCTGACATAGACCTCACAGGAACTATTATCCGTATTCACGGCAACCTGATACGGCTGATCGTGCTGTGCGCCCATATGCAGGACCGCATAATGTGCACCAAGACTTGTCAGCAGCTGCGCACGGCGAACGGTGCCTGTCCTTATCCGTCAGGTCGTCGAGTACAAAATCATCCGCGGTGATATTCTGCGCGGCAGTGAACATTTCCTTGTACCAACGGCAATCTCCCTGATTGGACGGGTCATACTGCACATCGGACACATACGCCAGATAATAGGTCAAACCGTCCTTTTCGGCAAGCTGTGACCGGAACGGATAGTTTTTCCGTCCAGTTTTTCGCCGTATTCGCTGTGCAAAACGGCAGTCGCATCCACGCGTAATGTCGCCATTGCACCGTCCGTCGGTCGGGTCGCGGCTGGCATCGCCCATGGCGTTCTTCATGCCGAACAGGATACTATCGTCCTCCGGATTGCGCTTGGCATAGCCGTTATCGACGAAAAAGGACTGCGGCAGCTTGAGGCTGTAATTCAGCGAATCGTTGTAATAAGCCGTTGAGGTAATATCGCTGTCCTCGTTCTCATCCGGACTGTCGCTCCCGCTTGTATACACCGCCGTTGCCTTATGCTGAATATGGCTTGCGTCCGTGTATTCCAGCGTGACAGCATGGTAGAAACGGATAGCTGATGGTACTCGAGAGCATTTCGCCAAGACTTGTCGGCACGGTATAGACCCAGCTATCGCCAGTTTCTGCAGCGTGATCATCACACCGAACCGGCCGCCCCTCCCAGTTCACCACAGGTTGGTGATTTCCACACCGCCGACCGGCTCGGTCTCAAATGTGAAAGGTGATTTTTATCGCCGACAGCCAGATTCGGCATTTTTCCGCGTGCCATCGCAGAACGCGCATCCACACCGACGCCCGGTTCCTGCATTCTCTGCTCTTGGCGGTAACAGAATCCACCATGCCAATCGGTTTCAGTAACCGGAAATCATTCTGCACCATCTGGATTTTAACCGGTGTACTGCCGTCCGCAAAGTTCAGCTGCACGATTTTGCTCTGATAGCCGTCCGTAGGGTGACCTGCCAG
>VOFC01005628.1_pt1 | contig 24944 bp, 44 predicted proteins | sample 5384161 | NCBI WGS metagenome assembly VOFC01 (sample SAMN12384722, study PRJNA508395) | human gut metagenome | isolation source: healthy gut B | host: Homo sapiens | reverse complement strand
TATACTATATTGCATCTTGATTTAAGCGTACATACAAAGGGAGCTAACAGCAGTGTTCGAAAAAATATTTACTCCAATTAAGATCCGTGATCTTGTTCTTGACAGTCGTGTTGTTATGACTGCAATGGGCACCAGATTTACCGATAATCATCTTGTCAACAGCAAGCACATTGCTTTTTTTACCATGTAGCCAGAGCCAAAGGCGGCTGTACGCTGAATATGGTCGAGGTCTCCGGCGTGCATGACGGAAGCGATGCTATCATGTTTCTCCTCACTGGCTCGTGATGAATATGTTCCCGAAATGAAGCGTCTGGTAGACGCTATACATGAGGTCGGCGGTAAATGCGGCATACAGCCATCAAGGCGGCCTGGGTGTTTGCTTTGACAGTGATGCTGCTATGTTTGTTCCCGTGATGCCATGAGCCTTGAAGACATTCACGAAGTTCGCATCGCCTTTGGCGAAGCAGCTCGTCGAGCTGTTGAAGCAGGATTTTGACCTTATCGAGGTGCATTGTGCACATCAGTATCTTCTTCACTCTTTTTTTGTCCCCGGCATTTAACCACCGCAGCGATGAGTATGGCGGTTCATTTGAAAACAGAGCAAAATTCCCTTGAGTGCCTTTGAAATCGTGCGCAAAAATATGCCAGACGGGATGCCTCTGTTCATTCGCATGAACCTTAAGGACGACTACGTTGACGGATTGAGCATTGAAGATTGTATAAGATTCTGTAAAATGGCAAAAAGCGGTAGGCGTTGATGTATTGAATCTTTCTCGAGGAAACATGGTGTCTGCCGCAAATAAATTCGAAGTTCCTCCCATTGACCTTCCTCACGGCTTCAATTTACCTATGGCCTCACGTGTGCGCCGTGAAACAGGCATGATCACACCGGGGTCGGCCGCATAAACGATCCCTATTTTGCCGAGAAAGTTCTGGAAGACGACTTGGTTGACATGGTCGCCATGAGTCGTGCCCAGCTTGCTGATCCTGAATTTATGAACAAGATCCGTGACGGCCGCATAAACGAGATCGACCGCTGCTGCGGCTGCAATGAAAGGTTGTCTTGACGGATTTGCAAATCTTGATATGCCGCATATAACATGTCTTCGTAATCCGGCCGTCGGGCGTGAAGCTGAGTGCATCATCACTCCCTCTGATAATCCTCGCACGGTTTTGGTGGCAGGCGGTGGTATGGCCGGGATGATGGCCGCACGCACACCCGCAAGAGAGGGCATCGTGTCATACTATGTGAAGTAAGCAATCGTTTAGGTGGTCAGTTTATTCTCGCCGGAAGTACGCCCCACAAGCTGGATATGAAAAAGCCGCTCTTGGAGATGGAGAGCAAATCGTTAATTTGGGTATTGATGTAAGGCTGAATACTCCGGTCACTGCCGAGCTGATCAGACAGCTTAAGCCTGATGCTGTTTTTAATTGCGTAGGCTCGTCGCCCATTATTCCCAGCATACCCGGTTCGAGTCTGCCTAACGTAGTTGAAAGCCACGATATTATTGACGGCAAAGTCAAGGTTTCAGGTAACGTCGTTATTATTGGCGGCGGCATGGTAGGCTTAGAAACTGCGGTTGATCTACTTGTTGAATCCGGCCTTACACCTCCTACTGTTCTTGAAAATGGGCAGCGCGGTCTGCGTCGATATACGCTCTGCCTGTAAATACTGCATGATGCAAACTATTGAAGACAGTAAGATTGCCTGTGTCAACCGATATAAAAGTCACCGAGATCAGTGAAAACATGGTCATAGGGGGAAAAATGGCGAGCACCTTGAATTCCCTGCGATTATGCCGTATTTGCTGTCGGAAGTCACAGCCGTGACAGCCATGAGCTTAAAGAAGCTTGCAGTGAACTCGAATTGACCTGATCACCGTAGGTGACGCCAAAGAAGCGCGCCGTGCTTTAGAGGCCACAAGAGAAGCATTTGACGCGGCGCTCGCATTTTGACCATACGCACTTCCATGTCGGTATGCTTCATTTATGAATAATAATATTAGAGCATGGCGTCCGAAAAAGTCCAGCAACGGCTGGGCTTTTTTGCGTTATATGATAAAATGGTTCTGGGTGATGAAAGATGCTGGAACGCGGAAAAATGGATCGTGGTGTCATAGAAATCGTCGATACAGAAAGCTTGGTTCCCAAAGACCATCTGCTGAGAAAAATAGATGAAGCAGTAGATTTTAACCGGCTCTATGAAATGGTGGAACCATTGTACAGCGAAGATAACGGGCGGCCCAGTGTGGACCCTGTTGTGCTGTTCAAAATGGTGTTGATTCAGCATCTGTACGGCCTGCCGTCCTTGCGGAGAACAACGGATGAGATCAGCGCAAATATCTGCTGCCGTTGGTTTTTGGGATATACGCTTCAAGAGGAAACGCCGCATTTCTCCACGGTGAGTTATAATTTCCGACACCGCTTTACAGCAGAAACGGTGGACGAAGTCTTTGCATGGATACTGGAAGAGGTGGCGGAAGCGGGATATCTGTCCCCCAAGGCAGTCTTCATAGACGGCGCCCATATTAAGGCAAATGCCAATACAAAGAAGCAGATAAAAGAGCAGGTGCCTGTGGCGTCCAAGCACTACGCGAAGGAACTGATGGAGGAAGTCAACGCAGACCGGGAAGCTCATGGGAAGAAGCCTTTTGATGACGACGATGAGCCTCCAAAGCCACCGAAAAAACGCAGAGATAACACATCCAAGAAGAAGCTGGCGAGGCGAAAGAAAGATAAAGCGCATATAGTCACGAAAAGCGTGACCGACCCGGACTGTGGCTTGTTCGTAAAGGGCAGCCATGAGCGGCAGTTTGCGTATGAGGCCCATACGGCCTGTGACAGCCACGGTTTCGTGCTTGAGACAGTGGTAACGCCCGGAAATGTCCACGACAGCGTTGCCTTTGACGAGGTGTACGACAAGGTAACGAAGACATTTCCCGAAACAGAGACCATTGTTGCCGATTCTGCCTACAAGACGCCGCATATTTGCAAGAAAGTATTTGATGACGGAAGAGTTTTATCCACAGCGTACAAGCGCCCGCAGACGATGAAGGGTGGCCACGAGTGGTGGAAGTATGTCTATGACAAATTCTATGACTGTGTGATCTGCCCGGAATACCAGGTTCTGAACTACAGCACCACGAACCGGGACGGCTACAGGGAATACAAAAGTGATGCACGGCTTTGTGCCAAGTGTCCGACAAGAGAGCTTTGCACCCACTCCAAAGACTGCGTAAAAACCGTACAGAGGCACATCTGGAAGGATTACGAAGAGCTGGCAGATGACGCACGCTATACACCGAAGTACCAGGATCTTTACAAGCAACGGAAAGAGACGATTGAACGCGTCTTTGCAGACGCCAAAGAAAAACACGCTATGCGTTATACGCAGTACAGAGGCTTGGCCCAGGTAACGAACTGGGTGAAGCTTAAGTTTGCTGCCATGAATCTAAAAAAACTGGCCACCTGGAAATGGAAGGAGTGTTTTATCCCTTGGTTTTTCCAGTTCCCCCGTTAAATGCACTAGAAACCCGGTTTCCGCAGCTGGGTTTCTCGACAGACTATGGCGGCGGTATTAATACCGCCGCCTCCGCATTTTAGGCGAAATACAATTATTATATAAATCATGAAAAGAGTGAGATCCCTATTTATGAACAGCACCCCATTTGCTGTGACAGTATGATATACTATCTAGCAAATGGGGTGCTGTTCAGAGCTGTCCTTTGAATGCTATTCTGATGTAGAGCGATGCAGTCCGGCAGGTACGATATCACCGGTCGGGCCACCGCAAAAAGCGATTATTTAAAGCCTCAATGCGCCTCTGAAATCACTTCTTTGCGAGAGCCTTCTGACGGGAGTATTCTGCTGCGCCGAGTGCACCCATGAGCTAGGGGTCGGTCTTCAGGGTTTACGACCTTGAGCTTCAGGCCGCCGTTCTCTGCCGCAACACTTCCTGACGTGCCGTGTTAAGCTTTTTCGGCAATGCCGCTGACCTTGTCATACTGGCGCTTATAGTCCTTTAAAGGCCGCGCTCGTTCTCGTTTGCCGCATCCTCGTTACCCGTTGCCTGAGCGAGCAGCCGTTCATTCTGCCGCCGCAGCTCGGTAATGCTCTCCGGCTCTCAGGAGTAGCTATTGACATTGGTTTCGCTTCTTTCGTAGGCTCAAGAGAATATTTCTTGACATTTTCGCTCGTGTTGGGTATACTGCCTTCAGAGGCATTTGCCGCCTTATTAACGCCGACCTTTTGGTTAGGCTGCTGCGCGGCGGATGCCTCTATAGTATTATTTCCGCGTAGCTGTATTGAATAAACAAAGTCACCTGTAGATTTGCGCCGGACATTCGCGACTAAATCATATACCTGATCATCAATCTGAACAGTTTTGACGTAGTAAATCCCAATACTGAATTTCTTTTTATGGGCTTTCGCGTTTTTTCCAGTTTCCTTTTTGCTCCGTTATATTTAGCATTTTCTACGAGTTCAAATACGTTTCCGTCAGCGCCGACTTTTTATTTTGGCATTGTAACCACCGCTTGACGAACGCTTGTCACCATAGATGTTTTTGCTTATATCCTTGTTGTCAAAGGTCGCATAATACGTATGGCCATTACGGACAAATTTAGCCGTTCTTCCTCTGTATTCATTTCGCATGATTTCAAGGAATTTTTTCTGCCGTTCCTTGCGAGTAAGCGCCTTGACCTCGCTGCTTGTCTCGTAAACCTCAATGCCATCTTTGTTTTGCCCTCGTAAGAATACTTCACTCCACCTTTCGGCGGCGCTCTGCCTTTGTTCGCGGTCTCGGCGGTGTGCCTGCGGAAACTCTCCTGCACCTTGCCGTAGTTTGCACTGTCGTGCTCCGTTCCGGCAAAGATGTTTAAGCTGACGAGAGTCGAACACGCATCGGTTTTGACGGCAGCTTTTAGCCCATGCTGCGTTAAAGCTCTTGACAATACGGCAGTATTCTCAGCGAGCTTTGCCTTGCCTGAGCAAAAAAATCTGCCCGACAAAACTGCAAGGCAAAAAGTAGCTGGAAGAGCGCGCTGACAGGCGATGTTCGACTCTTGTCAGCTTATCTTGCCCAGCGCGTCGCAGCACATTTCCTCAAACGCCTTCGGCGGAAATACACTCTGACGAAACCGCCAAAAGTCATGGAGGCGGATACGTCCCCTGAGGAATATAACGTAAAAGATCTAGTAACGGTATTTATTTTTCTGACGCTGTTTTAGGCATCTGCAACTGCTGCGCTTTGGATGCTGAGAAGGCTGTTCGCGGTGCTGACGAAGTGTGAATCGCCCTTTGCTGTGAAGTTGTAAATAGAATGAATGAAAGCTTTTGGCTTTTCTTTCTTCCTGTCGCAGCGTTCGCCTCTATCGGTGAAACGATGCTGGAAAGCTTTGACCGCCGGAAAAAGCACAAATGTCAGTATTCAATGGGGGCATTTTGATTGCTTTTGTTGTAACTATGTCCTTTGGTGGCTGTTTTCAAGCATGGTGTTCAGTTGCAGAAAGAATCGGATGAGACCCTGTAAGGAGGCGGAGAGATGGGACACATCATTTTGCGGTTAGACCGTGTCATGGCTGACAGGGAAAATGAGCCTGAATGAATTATCGGCAAGAGTTGGCGTTGCCAGTGAATTTATCCAAGATGAAGAACGGCCATATCAGCGCTATCCGTTTCTCAACACTGGCAGCTATCTGTGATGTGCTCAATTGCCAGCCGGGAGATATTTTGGAATACAGTCCGGACGAAAAGTAGATTGTTCTGCGAAAAAAAACATCAAGGGTGCTTCTGCGTATTATTTAGCAGAAACACCCCTTGACAAATCTCGTCTCAGAGCAAACACGCCTGACAGCGAGCAGATGGTACTCTTATTTATATCATTTTGCCGGCGACAGGTATTCGTCAAGAAGCGCTTTACATCGGCGCTGTCCGATGCTTTTTCAATTGCCGCGCGGAACTCGGCCGTGGTGACCTCTTTGAACATATGCTCTTTCATACCACGCGCGCATGAAAGCATCAAAAGCTCTCCTGCCCCATTGTCTGCCGCAGCTTCCATAGAAAAACGGGGCCGACCTTATAAACTGCGTTTATATAGCTGTTGCCGGTATATTCGTCAAAATACTGATCGTAGCTGAGATCAATATATTTTTTGCTTTATGCTGCAGTCAAGCGAATCAACGCGTGCCTGAACATCTGTCTCGCTTTCGCCGGTGTACAGCTGATACACAAACTCTCCGTACACGGCAAAGCTCTCGTCAAGCCATGCCTCACGGTACTGATCGTTGCCGACGACGGCATAAAACCATTCATGTAACCGCACCTCATGCGCGACGTCAAGGCGCAGGCTTTTCATCTCCCTCGGCGCCGATAAGATCGGCATACATTTCGGCAATGCGCACAAGTCCGGGATACTCCATGCCGCCGGCATTGTACGGCGTCTGGACCACATCGAGCGTATCATAAGGATATTCGCCCTACGCATCGCAAATGCATTCACAGCGTCTATGGCAGCCTTGAGCGACACCTCGCCCTGCTTTTTATCGCGCTCGCTGCGGAATAATACCAGCTGTTGACGGTTATGTTTCCGGCCTTGCCGTGAGCTTTTCAAAGCCGTTTCCGGCGATTACGGCGAAATCGCGGACATTGTCGGCTTTGAGTGTCCATGTTCCGTCGGCGCTCTGCGCTTCGCTGCCGGTGGATATTACCACATAGTCCTCGGGTGCGCTGAGGTCATCTCATAGCCTCCGCAGGGCCAAAGAAGCACTCCCCATCAGTAAAATACGATTGCCTCATTCCACTTGCCGTCAATATACTCGGCAAGGACAGGATATGCCTGCGACAGGCAGACAGTGTTTTCGCCGGCGAAATCATCGCCATTCCGGAGACCAGCACAGCCGCTCAAAGCAGCAGGGTATCTCCGTGCTGTAATCAATGCTTACGCTCGTTCGCTCGCCGGGCTTGAGCGGCGACGGCAGCTGAACATACGACGGATTTATCCTCCTGAACCGAAAAGCTCAGAGCATTTCCGCGCGAGTCCTTGACCTCGCGTATGCTGCCGGGTGTAAGGCTTATCGTCGCTTATGCTGTTTTCAAGCTCAAGATTTGCGGCGGCATAGTCGCGCAGGCAAATTTTGTCCCATGTATCGCTGCTCGTGTTTGTAAAACTGATAAATACACAGTTTTCCGTCAGATGTGCGGCAAGCTCCTTATTTTCGGCATCGGCGGCAGTCAGCTTGCCGTGATGCGGTACTCGGGCTTGGTTTCGGCAGAACCGTTCGGTGCTGCCGGAGTCGTTCGCTGCCGCATGCGCAGACGCTCATGAGCATCGCAAGAACTAAAAGACAGCGAAATAATATTTTTTGGTTTTCATGATTCATGCTCCTTTCAACACGGGCACATGTTACCACCGGAATGCAACAAATCGGCATCAAAAGCGCCTGATAAATCAGGCGTTTTTGATGGCTATTGATTTAATCACGAGTGGGGCCTTTTTCTCGCTGCGGCTCGGTCACGGCGCGGCTCTGATATGCCACCCGGCATATCATTCACTACCGCGCCGCCACTTCGCTACCCCTCGTGCTCCCCTGTTACTCTATTTTCTTTCATTGCAGCATAGTTTTTAGCAATCTAATGCATTAAAAAATGCACCCTCGGGGTGCATTTTTTAATATTAGATATTATTCACGACGTTTATCGGCGCGCCTTCAATAAAGGCCTTGATATTTTCTTCGGTCATATCCATTATCCTCTGCCTTGCCTCTTTGGGCGCCCAACTGATATGCGGCGTTATAAGGCAGTTTTTCGCCTTCAGCAGCGGATTATCGCCTTTAATAGGCTCTGTGGACACGACATCGACCGCTGCGGCATAGACCTTTCCGGAGTTGAGTGCGTCAGCGAGGTCTTCCTCGACGACAAGGCCGCCGCGGCTGTTATTGATGATAATAACGCCGTCCTTCATCTTGGCTATATTATCCTTATTGATAATTCCCTGAGTGTTCGGGAACAGAGGGCAGTGCAGCGCGATAACGTCGGACTTTGCAAAAAGCGTGTCCGTGTCCACATATTCGGCGATCTCCTCGCCCTGTGGTGTCGGGTGGCTGCCGGATGCAAGGATATTCATTCCGAGGGCTTTTTGCAATGCGGCCGTTGTCTGTCCGATCTTTCCGAAGCCGATTATGCCCATCGTCTTCCCTGCAAGCTCAATAAGCGGATGCTTCCAGTAGCACCAGTCGGAGCTGTTCTCCCATTCCCCGGCGTGTACGCTGTCGGAATGCACCTGAACATGGCTGCATATCTCAAGCAGCATTGCAATGGCAAACTGCCCGACCGAGGCCGTTCCGTATGTGGGAATGTTGCAGACGGGGATGTTTTTCTTCTCGGCAGCGGCGCAGTCAACTATATTGTACCCGGTCGCGAGAGCACACAGATGCATTTGATATTAGGGCAGGCATCCAATGTTGCGCTGCTGATCGGAGCTTTGTTCGTAAGCACGATCTCGGCATCTCCGATGCGCTTTATTATCTCGGCATCTTCATACGGCGTTCTGTCATACACGGTAAGCTCCCCGTACTTTTTAAGTCCGTTCCAGCTGAGGTCGCCGGGATTTTCCGTGTAGCCGTCCAAAACAACAATTTTCATTTGTTTCTCCTTATAAATTTGATATTATGCATTCTGTTTGAACAGCAGCTGCATTTATGGTATAGTGTAGGCATAAAATACGCAGGCAAAGGTGATATCGCTATGGATATGCGCGCAGACGCGAAACTTATCTACACATCGGGCAATAGACGCCGCGCTTTGCCCGACAACGCAGTGAGTTTGCTCTGAAGGATATTGAGCTTCAGGAAATATCTACGTTGCCGCAGTCGGAAAGGCGGCATGGCAAATGGGAAAGACGGTATCCGAGGTCTTGGGATCAAGGATAAAAGCCGGCATAGTCGTAACCAAACACGGCTACGGCAAGGGGCGCTATAGAGCGCCTTGAGGTCTATGAGGCAGGGCACCCTGTGCCGGATGACGACAGCTATGCCGCAACTGAGAAGGTGCTGGAGCTGGTAAAGCCCCTCGGAGAGGGCGATACCGTGCTTTTTCTTCTCTCCGGCGGAGGCTCGGCGCTTTTGAAAAGCCGCTTATCCCGGCCGAGGATATGAGCAGGCTCACCCAGGAGCTTCTTGCCTCCGGCGCCGACATAAACGAGATAAACACGCTAAGAAAACGCTTTTCCGCCGTTAAAGGCGGCAAGTTTGCGCTCGCCTGCATGCCGGCAAAGGTATACAACATCGTTTTGTCCGACGTCATCGGCGACAGGATCGACAGTATAGCCTCCGGCCCGGCAGCACCTGACGGCACAACGGCCGAGCAGGCAAAATACATAGTCGAAAAATACGGGATCACAATGACCGAGCAGATGAGCAGTCTCATTGAAAATGAAACTCCGAAGTCCATAAGCAACGTTGAAACCAAAGTGATAGGCAGCGTAAACCAGCTTTGCCGCTCGGCCGCAAAAACCTGCGCGGAGCTTGGCTATGAGCCTGTTATCCTAACCTCATCGCTCAGCTGCACAGCAAAGGACGCCGGTGTGTTTCTCTCGAACATTGCTCAGCAATACGCCGGAGACGCGAAAAAGCGCGCATTCATTGCCGGCGGCGAGACCGTTGTTCATATAACCGGCAGCGGACTTGGCGGCAGAAATCAGGAGCTTGCTCTTGCAGCCGCCGAAAACATCGCAGGCATGCCGAATGTGTGCGTTTTTTCCGTAGGCTCGGACGGGACCGACGGTCCGACCGATGCAGCCGGCGGATATGTTGACGGCAGCACAAAGCAGCTGCTTGAGGAAAAAGGCATCAGCATCTTCCGCACGCTGCAAAGCAACGACTCGTACCATGCGCTCGACGCCTGCGGCGGCCTTATCCGCACAGGTGCAACGGGAACGAACGTAAACGATCTTTCCGTGCTTTTGATCGGATAATTTGATATACCCTCCTTCTGTTCCGCATCGGGACAAGAGGAGGGTATTTTTGCGCGCTTATTTCAGCAGAAAGTATGCGATGACGACCACACCGAGAATGATCCTGTACCAGCCGAAGACCTTGAAGTCCTTGCGCTTAATATAGCTCATGAGGAATTTTATCACAACAACGGATACAAGGAAGGCCACGACGCAGCCGACGATGAGCGTTATAAGCTCGGCGCTTGTAAACGAAAAGCCGAAGGCGATTATCTTCAAAAAGCGACACGCCGACCATGACCGGCACGGCAAGGAAGAACGTAAACTCCGCCGCCGTAACACGCGACACACCGATCACAAGGCCGCCTATGATTGTAGAACCGCTGCGCGAGGTGCCCGAATGATCGACAGAGCCTGAAACAGGCCGATGATGAACGCATCCTTATACGATATCTCCTCGAGCGTTTTGACTCTCGGCTCGCGGCCGCGGTTCCAGTTTTCAATGACGATAAACAGAACACCGTAGACGATAAGCGCTGCGGCAACAACATAGCAGTTATCGACAAAAGTCAAGCAGCAGATACGCGACAAAGCCCGGAATGCAGGCAATGACGACCTTGAACCAGAGAACAAACGTCTCTTTTTATAACGCTGCCGTTTTTTCTTTTGCTCTGAAACGGCCACATTTTGTTCCAGAACAGGATTATGACCGCCAGTATCGCGCCGAGCTGAATGACATACAGGAACATCTCGCGAAATTCCGGCGTGACATTCATGTGGATAAATTCGTCCACGAGCAGCATGTGTCCGGTGCTTGAAATGGGCAGCCATTCGGTTATGCCCTCGACTATGCCGATGATTATTACTTTGATAAGTTCTATAATGTCCATGCTAACACCATATGCTCTTTTTACAGCAGCATGACTCCCTTTTCGGCGCAAACCTCTTCGGTGTGCTTATCCCAAATGGATACCTGCACCTCGCCGATATGCGCCTTGCCGAGAAGGAGCATGGAAACGCGCGACTGGCCGATACCGCCACCGATGGTCAGGGGCAGCTCGCCGTTTAAAAGCATCTTGTGATACGGAAGCTCGCGTCGGTCATCACAGCCGGCAAGGCGAAGCTGTCTGTCCAGCGATTCGGGATCGACGCGGATGCCCATCGAGGATATCTCGATCGCGCAGTCGAGCCAATCGCACCAGAACAGCAGATCGCCGTTGAGCGTCCAGTCGTCGTAGTCGGGCGCGCGGCCATCATGCGGCTTGCCGGAGCGCAGAGCGCCGCCGATACCGATGATGAAAATATAGTCTTATGCTCTCGTGTAAATGCGTTTTCGCGCTGCTTTTGAGGTCATGTCGGGATACATATCCTCAAGCTCCTGCGAGGTGACGAATGTGACATACGCTCAAGCTTCGGCAGGCACTGAAGCTGGGGATAGATCGCCTGCATCGTATCCTGCGTATCGCACAGGGGCCTTGACTATGTCCATAACGGTTAGCTTGAGATAGTCGAGGTTACGATTTTCCGAAAGGATGACCTTTTCCCAGTCCCACTGGTCAACATAGACAGAGTGAAGGTTATCCAGCTCGTCCTCGTCGCGGCGGATGGCGTCCATATCTGTGTAAAGTCCCTTTGCCGGGGAAGAAGTTATAGCGCTTGAGCGCAAGACGCTTCCACTTTGCAAGCGACTGAACGACCTGAGCGGTCGTATCCGAGCGGAGAATATCAAACGATACGGGGCGCTCGTAGCCGTTGAGGTTATCGTTAAGTCCGGAATTAGAATCGACAAACAGCGGTGCGGATACCCGGTAAAGATTTAAAAAGTGCCGCGAGCCTGTCCTCAAACAGGCGCTTTAAGAGGCTTATAGCCTTCTGTGCTGTCGTAAACACTGAGGATACTTTTGTATCCGTCCGGAATTTTTGATCTCCATGGTTTTCCTCCTGGTGTACAATAAAAATAAAACGCCCATCTGTGATGGGCGTTATATTACCTTTTTATTTTCGGGCTTTATCAAGAAGCTCGATTATTCTGCAATATATCTCTTCTGCCCTGTCGCGGGAAGTTTTTCTTCGATCCGCTCTGCCTGCTGCTCGCCTGACGAGAGGATATTGAGCCTTTATTATCTCGCCCTTACCGTCGCTCATGGCAAGCGTCACAGCAGCCGCCCCTCACGGTTGCGGTGCTGCGCGGTTATCATCGAAAGGCGGCGCAGACGCTCGGCCTCGGGTGCAATATCTTCTGCCCTCTTGCGAACGGAAAAGGCAGGCTGCTCTCCACCGTTTCGGCGGCATCGGCGCCGCGCTTGCTGACGCGCAGGCCGGTCTCCTCCTCGATAACAAGCCCGCTCTCTATCAGCTCGGCAAGGCAGTCGGAATATTCAAAATACCCGAAGCCCCGTCGCACTGCTGCGTAAAAGTCCTGAAGGTCAATGGCGCGATGCCCGGCAGCCGGCGAAGAATAAACAGTATCAAAATTTTATATCAAGCTTTCTTTCATGAATAAAAAGCCCAGTCGTTCATAACTTGTCTTTAAAATCATATATCCGATCGGCAATTTCCGGCATCAGTCGCTTTTCCTTTATATGCTTCGATACAAGCAAAATTATAACAACAGTCGTTATATGCAATATAATGCTCTTCGGTGAAAGCGGTGCAACAGAAGCGTGTATAACGCCGAAATCAGCCAGAAGCATTGCAAACAGTATCAAAACCTCAACGGCTATGAGTATGAGCCAAAGCTGCTTTTTTTTCATTCTTTCCCTCCTCTGCATTATATATAATAATACATACTTTTCTTTTGTAAAAATCCAATATTCTTTCACATTTTGGAACAATACGCATAGACTGTATTGAAGTTTTCTTCAATTCCATCCTGGGAGGTATTTTTTATGGCAGACAGGGTCGTACCCGGTCCGGTCAATGATAATGACTGCATAAAAACAGGCCGTTTGCGTAAGCACAAGAAAGATAATGGACGCCTGCCGCGACAAGGACTGCATCGAGGATCTGCGCGTTTACCCCACGGTCAGCTCTTCCTACATAGAGAGCGCGCATTCAGCGTGCGTCCAAAGTGCGCGCAGCTTCTGCACTGTGGAGGTAAAGGTCAATGAGATCTGCCTTAACCGCGGCTACTACACGGTCGATGTGACCTACTTCTATAAGATAAGCGGCGAAACATTCCCGGCAAATCAATGCTTCACGGGGCTTGCCGTGTTCGATAAGCGCGTAATGCTATTTGGCCCGAGGGCAGAGTCAGGAGCTTTTCTTCGATGACTGCTGCATCCTCGACGGAGCAAACAGCATGCCATTTGCCGAGGTCGATGCCGTTGACCCGATCGCTCTGCACATGACCCTTGCGGAAACGGCGCTGCCCGACCCCGGCATAGATCAGCGAGATATTCCGCAGCAGATACTGACTCCTTCGGCGAGGAGATATCAGTTACCGGCGGCACGCGCCATGTCTATGTTACGCTCGGCCAGTTTTCTATCATCCGGCTTGAGCGCAGCACGCAGCTGCTCATCCCGGCATACGACTACTGCCTGCCCGAGAAGGAGTGCGTAGGGCTCGTCCGAGGATGATCCGTGCACGATGTTCGGCCGCATATCCTTCCCCGTTGACGAGTTTTTCCCTCCCGATAATCTCGATCCCTGCGAGGACTACAAGAGCATGGTATAGCCGGTCGGAAGCGCAAAATTTGTTCATTCCTACAAAATCTTGAAGCATTGCTCGTGAATTTTTTTATTTAGTCCGCAATCTTGACGGATCTGCGTCTGCGGTGCTACAATTTGCCCATAAACGCAAGGACACGGAACAGTAAGCGAAAATGCCCTTTCAGAGAAGTGCCGGTTGGTGCAAGGCACAAAGGTTGTTTTTTCGCCGAACTCACCGGATAGCGGCTGTGCTGAACTTCAGTAGGCGCAGACGGGTGCGCCCGTTACAGTGCAGGGATATGACTGTATCCTGACTGAGTGCGTCCCACAGCTTGTGGAACGAAGAAGAGTGGTACCGCGACGGTTTTTCAGCCTTTCGTCTCTTCTGCAAATCGGCAGAAGGACGAGGGGTTTTTTGTTTTTCTGCCGGAATTTAAGAGGAAAACCAAATGAACAACAAGCCCCAAACCCGCAAGACATCCAAGACCCCGTTTTTTTGCCGCATTTTCCGTCGGTGCAGTGCTCTTTCGGCGCATGCAGGCGGCGGATTTGCAACCGGCAATCAGGCCAATACCTATTACGTCGGCCTCGGCTGGTCAGGCATCATCGCCGCAGTCATCGCAATGCTCCTGCTCACGCTCACCATGCGTCAGGCGATGGTCATGTACAACTCACACGGCCTTTCAAGCTATAAGGAGCTTTTCCCAGACGCTCTATCACCCGTTTGACAAGCTCGAATGGGTATTTGAAATTTTTCTACATAATGGTGCTCATGGCCGTTGCTGCCGCGATATCGGGCGCTGCAAGCGCTCTGCAAAAGCTACTTCGGCTTAAATTATTACATCGGCGTGGGAATAGTCGGCGTTATTGTGCTCATGCTCACGATTTTCGGCGCCGGCATCGTGCGCGCCGCATCCACCTGGATGGGCATAGCGATCCTCGTAACGGCTATCAGCATATACGCGATAGGCATTTTCAAAAGCGACAGCGGCCTGTTTACCGTCCTCGCCTCCGACTTTGCCAAGACTGGCTTTGGGAACATGCCCAAGGCAATATTCAACTCCTTTGTGTACGCAGGCTTCCAGTGCGTCACACTGCCCACAATGATCGCCTGCGGTACAACGATGCGCTCCTGAGCGCGGCTGCTCAAAGGCGATGTGGATATCCTTTGTCATGAACGCCGTCGCACTGACCCTGTCGATATTCATGCTCATGTGCTGGCAGGGCGTTTACAACTCCGTCGACGGCGGCGCGACCATTCCAACGCTCACGGCCTGCAATGCAATGGGCATCCGCGCACTGACCGTTATCTACGGCGTATGCCTGCTCCTGTGCCTGATCTCGACCGGTGTCACTACCATCTTCGGCTTTGTTGCGCGCTTTGAAAAAGCTGCCGATATTCAGCGGCATAAAGTCCGCCACCACGCGCAGCGCGATCGTGTCCGCGTTTATCATCGTTCTGTCTATGACCATCTCCATGGCCGGACTGACGAACATCATAAAATACGGCTACGGTTACTGCGGATATCTCGGCGCAGCGGCAGTCGTCATCCCCTTCCTCACCGTTGGCGTTTATAAAAACCGCAAATACATCAAAGAGCACGGTTTTGCCGGAGGCTCATCCGTTGAGGCAGACGTGAAAGATGAGGTAAGCTGCAGCGAAGCAGCCCCGTCAAACGCCATTTGCAGCTGAGAAAAACGTTAAGACAAAGTCAGACTCGCAGGGAACTGCCTTTGTCGCAAAATTTCGTAAACCTGCCAAAGCATCTTGCCGAGGCGTGCTTCATCTGATATACTTAACTAAAATATAGAGGAGGCACGATATGGATACTTTGATAATCATCGGGATACTTCTGGCGATCGCAGCAACGACCGTTCTTTACATCAAGGTCATGCCCAAAAGGTATGACGGCAAGCTCGGCAACAAATTTTTGCAGTTTTTGCACGACTTTTTTCAACTTCAAAACATTTTATATTGAGGCTCTGACAAAGTTTGTGTTCGTGCTCTTGTCATGCGCGTGCATATTCGTGGGATTTCTGCTGCTATTCGGCAAGATCGAATACTACGGCTACTTCGGCGCAACGTTTGAACAGAGCACCTTCCTGTACGGGCTCGGCCTTATGATCCTCGGGCCGTTGGTGCTGCGAGTCACCTACGAATTTGTCATGATGGCGATACTTTTGTTCAGAACGTTATCGCCATAAACCGCAAGCTGAAAGTGCAGGTTTTCCCCGTCTCCCCCGCCCGGCGGCAAAGGCCGAAGAAGCCGCAGAGCCGGCAGTAGCGGAGAGCGCGGCGGAAGAAGCTTCGGAAGAATAATGGTCTAATAATAAACGTCAAAAGCGCCCTCTGTTGAGGGCGCTTTTGCTATGTAGCTATAGACTCAGTCCGGAGAAGTGAGACCAGCAGCGGTATTGTGAACATTGAAAGCACCGTGCCGACAAATATCGTCTCCGAGGCTTCGACACCGTCGCGGCCGTAATCCATGCCGAGCAGCGCGCATATTATCGCCGGCGGACAGGCTGCGATTATGACGATCGAGCCGAGCATGACGATATCGCTCACAAAAAAGCTTGAGCACGAGCCAGACTGCAACGGGCGCGACGATAAGACGCATGAAGTTTATCCCGTAAATCCTCGGATGAACAAACGCATCCTTTATCGAAACGCTTTGCCCAGCGACAGACCGATGCACATCATTGAAAGCGGCGCACAGGCATCGGAGAGCATGTCGGCAACGTCAACCACTATCACCGGCATCGGTATCTCAAACAGGAATATGACCGTTGCAATGACCGTTGCGATTATCGGGACGTTTATCATGCTTTTAATGCTTATCTTTTTCTTTCTTTTCTCCATTGCTCTGAAGCAGCATGATCCCGACGGTGTAAAGCAGAACGTTAAACGGGATATTGCCCAGCGAGGCGAAGAAGATCGCGCCCTCGCCATACACCGCCGAGATCACCGGAACGCCCATAAAGCTGAGGTTTGAAAAGGACGTTATCAGCTTATACATGCCCTTATCGCCGTCTTTTTATACGCATTGCGGCAGGCGTTATCATGCCGACGGCAAAGCACACGATCTGCATCACAAAAAGCATGGCTATGCCGAAAAAAGCATATCGCCCTTGTCCATGCTCAGTTCCTTGTTCATTACCGACGCCAGTATCATTCCGGCGAGGAACACGTTTATGACCATTTTGCTCAGGCCCTTATTAAACTCCGGGCCAACGAGCTTGATTTTGCGCAAATGTATCCGATGGCAAGTATAATTACAAGCAGCGCCATCTTTTCAAACAAAACAAGCATTCTCTGTATAGTATCCTTTTGCTGAGATATGTGGACTAAAGCTTATCATAAGCTTTTGCTATTTCAAAATAAATAAGCAGCGAGACCGCATCGGTGATGGTCGATATCAGGGGGTTTGCCATGACTGCCGGGTCAACGCCGAGCTTTTTCTGCCGCTATGGGCAGCACACTTCCGACGACCTTTGCAAACATAACGATGAGCACGATCGAAAGGCTGACAACGGCGGCAACGGTGAGCGTTACACCGTCGTTGTTCAAAAAAAAGTATTCTGTCCACTAACAGCATTTTTGCAAAGTTGACCGCTGCAAGTGTGACTCCGCACAGGATGGCAACGCGAAACTCTTTCCATATGACGCGGCCGACGCCTTCAGGCTCGGTGTCGCCGGGGGCGATGCTTCGAATGACGGCCGTCGATGCCTGCGCACCGGAGTTGCCGCCCGTGCCCATAAGCATCGGGATAAAGCCGATGAGCACGGCCTGCACGGCAAGTGCATCCTCAAAGGAGTTGATTATCATGCTCGTGAACGTTGCAGAAAGCATGAGGAACATGAGCCACGGTACTCTTCGCTTCCACATGTCCCACGCGCTTGTTCGCGAATAGGGCTTGTCCGAAGGCGTCATTGCGGCCATGAGCTCGAAGTCCTCGGTGGCCTCGGCTTCCATAACGTCGATGACGTCGTCAACGGTGACGATGCCGACGAGGCGGCCTTCCTTATCTACTGCAACGGCAGCGCCATAAGGTCGTAGTCGGATATCTTTTCCGCCGCTTCCTCCTGGTCATCGTGCGTCATGCAGAACACGATATTCGTGTCCATTATATCCTCGATGACAGTCTCATCGTCTGACAGGAGCAGATCCTTTACGGACAAAACGCCCTCAAGCTTTCGGTCGGCGGAGGTGACAAAGCAGGTGTAGATAGTCTCCTTTATCCTCGCCTATTCTGCGTATGCGCGCGATATAGATTCGCGCACGTTCATGTATTTTTTTGAGATCCACGAACTCGGCCGTCATTATGCTGCCTGCCGAGTTTTCGGGATAATTGAGGTACTGATTTATAAGCCGTCTGGTTTCCGGCGTTGCAGTGCGCATGACACGCTTCACGACGTTTGCCGGCAGCTCCTCCATCATGTCAACGGCGTCGTCAACGTAAAGCTCTTCGATGATCGCCGACAGCTCCGAGTCTGTGATGGAGTTTATTATCTGCTCCTGCTCGGGAGAATCGAAGTTTGTAAAAACGTCCGCTGCCATCTGCTTTGACAAAAAGCCTGAACACCATCGGCATGCGGTTATCGCCGATTTCGGACAGGAACTCGGCAACGTCGAATTCATTCATGTCCTCAAGGCGGAGCTGAAGCTCCTTCATTCTGCGCTCGTCAAGAAGCTGCATGAGCTCGTCGGCCTGCTTATCGCGCATGGCCTCAAAGTCCATATTCTCCATATTATCCATTTAGGAGCCTCCTTTCGCGTTGCTTAGCTTAAAAGATCACTTTCCGAGATACTCGGCCTGCTCGCGGCTGAGACTGTCTATACCGACGCCCATCGCGTCGAGCTTGCATCTTGCGACCTCATAGTCTATCTCACGCGGAACGGAGACAACATCGGCCTCGAGCCTGCCGCGGTTATCGGCAAGATACTTTTGCCGACAGTGCCTGGATTGCAAAGCTCATGTCCATGATCTCTGCCGGGTGACCGTCGGCTGCGGCAAGGTTAACAAGCCTGCCCTCGGCTATGGTGAAAAGAGTTCTCCGTCGGGCATGACATAGCCCCTGGATATTGTGGCGCGCTTCGTATTTTTTGACCGCCATTTTTCTCAAGCGCCGCCATATCGACCTCAACATTGAAGTGGCCTGCGTTGCTGAGGATAGCGCCGTCCTTCATCAGGGGAAGTGCTCTGCGGTGATTATATCTCTGCCGCCGGTGACGGTGCAGAAGATATCGCCGACCTTGGCCGCCTCTTTCATGGGCATGACCTCGTATCCGTCCATTACGGCTTCAAGCGCGCGGATGGGGTCGGTTTCGGTAACGATGACCTTTGCGCCCAGTCCCTTTGCTCATGAGCGAGACGCCCTTGCCGCACCAGCCGTAGCCGGATATGACAACGTATTTGCCGGCGATGATAAGATTTGTCGTGCGGCAGATACCGTCCCAAACGCTCTGGCCGGTGCCGTAGCGGTTATCGAACATGTGCTTGCAGTCGGCATCGTTTACCATGACCATAGGGAAGCGCAGCGCACCGGCAGCGGACATGATGCGCAGGCGGTTAATGCCGGTCGTTGTCTCCTCGCAGCCGCCGATAACGCCGGGGATGAGGTCTGCAAACTCCTCGTGCATGAGGTGGACGAGGTCGCCGCCGTCGTCAATGATAATATTGGGGCCGATCTTGAGCACCTCGCAGGCGTAAAGTCTTCATACTGCTGCTCGGTGCAGCAGTATTCCGCGAAAACGTTCATGCCGCCGGCAGCCAGCGCCGCGGCAACGTCATCCTGAGTGGAAAGAGGGTTTGAGCCTGTGACATACATTTCCGCGCCGCCCATTTCCATCACGCGGCACAGATACGCGGTTTTGGCTTCAAAGGTGGACGGAAAGCGCGACCTTGAGTCCCTTAAAAGGCTTTTTCCTCGGAAAAGCGGCGGCCGATACCGCGCAGCACGGGCATGTTGCGCTCGACCCAGTTTATCTTCATCTCGCCGGAAGGCGCAAGGTTTATGTCTTTAATAATGCTCATGAAGTTTACCCCCTTTATTATCAAACGCTTTATTTTAACACTATAATTTAATATCCGCAAGTGTTGAAAATTATTGAAAGCGCTGCTTGTGCATGATATAATTTGTGCAATTACATGCAGATGCAGTATACATTGTTCATCAACGCATTTTTTCGAAAGGGGTTTTATTGATATGGGACTTATAAGGGCCGGCGCAGGCGCTCTCGGCGGAACGATGGCAGACCAGTGGAAGGAGTTTTTCTACTGCGATGCGATTGATAAGGACACGCTCGTTTTAAAGGGCGCAAAGCGCACAAGCTCGCGCTCGTCGAACACCGAGGGCAATGACAACATCATTTCAAGCGGCTCGGCATCGCCGTTGCTGACGGACAGTGCATGATAATCGTCGAGCAGGGCAAGGTCGTTGAGGTCTGCGCAGAGCCCGGGCAGTTTACATACGATGCATCAACAGAGCCCAGCATTTTTCTCCGGCAGCCTCGGTCAGGCGATACTTGACACCTTCAAGACCATCGGCAAGCGCTTTTACCCTCGGCGGTGACACCGGAAAGGATCAGCGTTTACTACTTCAACACCAAGGGAGATAGTCGATAACAGATTCGGCACCGCAACGCCCATCCCCTTCCGCATTGTTGACAACCGCATAGGACTTGATACGGACACCGAAGTCAGATGCAACGGCGTTTATTCATACAAGATCACAAATCCCCTGCTGTTTTACACAAACGTCTGCGGCAATGTTGAGCAGGCCTACGAGCGCTCGGAGATCGACTCGCAGCTTAAATGAGTTTGTCAGCGCACTTCAGCCGGCCTTTGCACGGCTTTCGACATTTGAAATGCGCCCGAATCAGATCCCGGCGCACACCATTGAGCTTTTGCGACCTTATGAATGAAACGCTCACACGCAAATTGTCGGAGCTGCGCGGAATAAGCGTTGTTTCCATAGCAATGAACTCCGTCAGCATCCCCGAAGAGGACGCGGAAAAGCTCAAGAGCTTCAGCGCGCCGCCGCGCTTGCAAATCCCGCCTCGCGGCAGGCGCCGTTATCGGCGCTCAGACCGACGCCATGCGCACGGCAGCAGGCAACAGCTCAGGCGCTATGGCAGGTTTCATGGGCATGGGTATGGCAGCTAACGCCGGCGGCGCAAACGCTCAGGCGCTTTACGGCATGGCGGCAGCCCAGCAGCAGGCGGCAGCTCCCGCGCAGGCAGCACCGGAACCGCCTTCTTCCGCGTGGACCTGCTCCTGCGGCACGACTTCAACGGATAATTTCTGCCCCGAGTGCGGCAAGCCTCGTCCGACCGGCGCCCGAGATACGGGTGCGATAAGTGCGGCTGGGTCCCTGCCGATCAGTCGCAGCCGCCGAAGTTCTGCCCGAAATGCGGCGACCCGTTCAACGGCAACGATAAGGTCTGACGCTTATGGAAACGAAGAATACCGTTCAATATAAATGTCCCTGCTGCAGCGGCTTTATAACCTATGACAGCAAGGTCGGTAAAATGAAGTGTCCGTATTGCGACACGGAGTTTGAGCTTGAAACGCTCAAAAGCTATGACGAGAGCCTGAAAAATGATAAGTCCGATGACATGAACTGGATATCGGACGACGAAAAAGGAGCGTTTTGACGGCGATGGCGACGGTATGTGCATCTATGTCTGCCAAAGCTGCGGCGGCGAGATAATTGCTGATGACACGACGGCGGCGACAAGCTGCCCGTTCTGCGGCAATCCCACCATATTCAAATCGCAGCTTTCCGGCGAGTTGAAGCCGGACTATATTATTCCCTTCAAGCTCGATAAGAATACCGCAAAGGAGGCTCTTAAAAAGCACCTTACCGGCAAGAAGCTTTTTGCCGAAGCTGTTCAAAAGCGAAAACCACATCGACGAGATAAAGGGCGTGTACGTTCCCTTCTGGCTGTTTGACACCGACGCCGACGCCGAGGCACGATACCACGCAACGCGCACTCGCTTCTGGTCGGATAAGGATTACGATTACACCGAGACCAGCCACTACAGCGTTCTGCGCAGCGGCAGCATGAGCTTTGACCATATCCCGGTCGACGGCTCAAAAGAAAATGCCGGACGATCTCATGGAATCGCTCGAGCCGTTTGATTTTTCCGAAGCGGTTGATTTCAGCATGGCTTATCTGTCCCGGCTATCTTGCCGACAAATACGACGTAAGCTCGGACGAGTGCAACGAGAGAGCAAACGAGCGCGTTAAGCGCAGCTCGGATCTTGTTTTACAAAGCACCGTACAGGGCTATGACCCGTTGTTCCCGAGAATGTGTCCGTGCAGTTTTCCGGCGGTCGGAAGCACTATGCGCTCTACCCCGTGTGGATACTCAACACCACATGGAACGGCGAGAAATACACCTTTGCAATGAACGGTCAGACCGGCAAATTTGTCGGTGATCTGCCGGTTGACAAGGGGCTGTTCTGGACGTATTTCGGCTCTGTATTTGCCGGAGCCTCGGTCGCTGCCTACGCCGTGTTCTGGCTGCTGTTTCATTGAGGAGGTGCGGCATGAAAAAGAAGCTTTTATCTTTTATTCTCGCATTTCTTCTCTGCGTTTCGCTCATTCCGGCCGCTCTTGCCGACAGCGACAAGAGCATCGTATACGACCGGGAGGTGCTGTTTGACGCGTAGGCCACCGAGATTATAAGCGGCAAGCTCGCCGAGCTCAACCGAATCTATGGTGTTGATGTCGCAGTTGTCACGGCTTCCTCGCTCGACGGCAAGACAGCTGAGGAATACGCCGACGATTTTTTATGACGAAAACGGCATCGGCCAGGGCGCAAGCAAGCGACGGCATACTGCTTCTTATAAGCGAAAGCGAGCGCGTTTGGGCAATAAGCACCTCAGGAAGCTGCATCGACGCTTTCACGGACAGTGACCTGATTATATCGCCGGCAACCTGCTTCCCTACCTTTCCGACGGCGACTGGTCCGGCGCGGCGATCAGCTTTGCAGACGACTGCGGCCCGTGCCTGTCCGCCTATGAGCCGGATGACGGCAATTACAGCGATGACACCGACAACACCGACGACGATTACGACTACACGCCGAGCGTCATGTATTTTAACAGCGTCTGGCTTATAGGCTCGCTGCTTGTCGGACTTATCGTTGTTCTTATCGTCACGCTTTCAATGAAGCGAGGCATGAAGTCGGTTTCTATGAAGTCATCGGCAGCGGATTATCTGCGCTCAGGAAGCTTCCTCCCGGCAGGAGCGAGGATCTGTTCCTGTATCACACCGTTTCCGTGACGGCAAAGCCGAAGGATGACGATAATGATCGCGGCGGCTTCAGCAGCACGCATGTTTCAACGGCGGCAGCACTCACGGCGGCCGCAGCGGTTCGTTCTGAGCGCGATATCTTATTTTATAAACACAAAAACGGAGTCATTTGCTAGTGGCTCCGTTTTTTTGCGGAAAATGCAATTATTTTAACATTTATTATGACCTGTAGAAATTTGCTACATGTTTTTTTATGGCCCGAGCGTCTATAATATAACCAAAAGGAAATAAGGTAAAGGAGATACCAACATGGAACTGTACAATGCTCTTATAAAGCACACCAACGAGCTGCTTGCAAAAGGCTCTCCCAAGGCATGGCCATACAAAGCAGGCAAGGCATGGCCGGATCTCGGCTCGGCAGAGCTTGTGCTCCAGTCGGACGCCGCGTATGAGAACTTGGCGCTCTCGGTCTGGGCTCGGCAAACTACATCTGCACACCACAACAAGCTCCGAGCTTGTCAACCGCGACGAGGTAGTGCTCTACGGTCCCGACCTCAAGGCAATAAAGAAGGACGTTCCCTTCGCGCGCATCGTTCTGCTGCGTGTCGGCGTTCTCGACGGCGAGGATGAAGAGGTCTACCGCGCACCCTAAAGACATCGAGTTCTGCAAGTACCACGTCTATCCTGAAGGCTACATGGTGCGCATGTCCCCGGGAAAGCCACCGCGAGCAGGTCCGCGTTTCCAAAGAAAGCCATAAAGCGCGGCATTAACTTCGAGCAGGTCGGCTACCGCTACATCGAGGCATACAAAAAGGACCCCAACGTGCTCAATGTAAAGGTCATTTTCGTCACCGATCCCTCGCTCGACTTCAAGGCAATGCTTGAAAACGCCAAGAAAGCCGATGCAATCACCAACACGCATGACCCACATCATGGAAGGTCTGCCCACCGACTGCACCGTATGCCAGCTCAAGGATATCTGCGACGAGGTCGAAGGCATGAAGGAGCTTCACTTCGGTGTCGGCGACAAAGGCACAAACGCAAAGGATCACCACTGATAAAAGCTTATTATTTCAATAAAAAGACCGCGAAAGCGGTCTTTTTTCATCTTCCCTGCGCCGATGAAGAACAGCGACAGCATGCCGGGCCGACATGAATGCCGGTGAACGGCTCGTGCATGGAGATTATAAAGCTCCTCCGGTTCGGCAATGGCACGAACCATTTCGGCGAGCTTTTCAGCGTCTTCAAGGCAATCGCCGTGGCTTATGGCAACGCGCTGATGCTGCGGATCGACGGCTTTGGCCTCGTACTCATGCGCAATGGCCTCTATTGCTTTCTTCCTGCCGCGGAGCTTTGAGAAAACGACGATCTTCCCTTCCCTCGTCGCCGCGCAGGAGCGGCTTCACGTTAAGGACCGTTCCAACCATTGCGGCTATGCCGGACAGTCTTCCGCCGCGCCGAAGATGCATGAGGTCATCGACCGTGAAATACTCGCAAAAGGCCGCTGCGGTCGGAGGCAAGGCGCTCGATGAGCGCATTCATGTTGAGCCCCCTCGTCCCTGTAGTCGGCAGCTTTCATGGCGGCGTAAGCCGATACCGAGTCCTGCACCCATAGAGTCAAACACTTCAATGCGCCGCTCGGGATATTTATCGCGCAGCTCCTCGGCCGCAAGACGTCCGGCATTATATGTTCCGCTTATGCCGGATGAAATACTTATAGACAATATCGTTGCCCTTAGAAAGCCGGTTTCAAAGGCCTCTGCAATGTCATGGGAATTTGTCATGCTCGTGCGAGCTCGGCTTTTTAGCTCGGAGCATATCATAAAAACCGACCGTCAAACAGTTTCAGAATCAAAGGCACTTTATGATCTTTACCGTCCAGCTCATAGCTGCACGCGATCACATGTATATTCATTCTTCGGATCTTGTAGCCGGAAGATTGGCTGCCGAATCAGCAATACCCTTAATTGACATCATACACCTCCATGGGTATTTAATATATTATATCATATTATATCATATTACCGCATTTTTCTTCTAAGTAAATACTTTATTAAAAGCAATACGTAACTGAAACG
>VOFC01003283.1_pt1 | contig 24944 bp, 19 predicted proteins | sample 5384161 | NCBI WGS metagenome assembly VOFC01 (sample SAMN12384722, study PRJNA508395) | human gut metagenome | isolation source: healthy gut B | host: Homo sapiens | reverse complement strand
TAGAACAATTAAAACAGTAATTTTGCTCAGTGTGGATAAAGGTGTTTGCTCTTATATGTATAGTTTTTACTAAAACTTTGGAGTGAAATGCCTTTTGGCTGCTATTAAAAAAGTAATCATATAATGAGTAATGATCTTTATCGGGTATGTTTGATAGGATCTGGTAATGTTGCAACCCATATAGGACGTGCTTTGCATCAGTCGGGTTGTATTATATCAGGAGTATACAGTAAAAATATCCAACATGCTCAAGCATTGTGTTCTGAAATTGCAGGAAACGTGGCTGTAGATAATGTATCTCTCCTTCCAGAGGCTGATTTTTATATTATATCAGTAAAAGATGCTGTGATTGGTGAGGTTGCAAAGCGGCTGAAATCGTGTAAGCCAGATGCATTTTGCATTCATACATCGGGAAGTATTCCGTTGGGTGTTATTTCGAAACATTTTGTTCAGTCTGCAGTAGTGTATCCTTTGCAAACCATTAGCAAGAATGAGTTGATGGATTTTGGCAATACTCCTTTATTTATTGAGGCTGCCAATTCTGACTCATTGCAAAGAGCTGTTTTGTTGGCAAAAAGTTTGTCGACTAAAATTTACTTTCTTGATTCGGCTCAACGTAAGCGCTTACATTTGGCTGCTGTGTTTGCAAATAATTTTTCGAATCATTGCTTTGCAATCGCTTATGATCTGCTTAAGCAGGCAGATATTGATCCATCTTGTTTGCAACCAATCATTCAACATACAGTTGATAAATTGGCATATATGTCGCCTACAGAGGCGCAGACAGGACCGGCGGTGCGTTGGGATACCAATGTGTTAGATGCCCACCAGAATGCTTTAGATGGTAATCTGATTTGCAAACTTTGTATAAACTCATGAGTAAAAGTATACACGCGTTCCATGATAAATTACGATCTGAATAAAATAAAAGCCTTGGCATTTGATGTTGATGGCGTGTTGAGTACTAATAATGTGTATTTATTGGCTGACAGTCAGCCATGCCGTACTGCCAATATCAAGGATGGGTATGTTCTTCAGTTTGCAGTAAAGTGTGGACTGGAACTCGCAATCATTACCGGTGGAAAAAGTGAGGCTGTAAAAGTTCGTTACGAGGGGCTTGGTATACAGCATGTATTTATGGGAGTCTCGGTTAAGATTAAGGTATTTGACGAATGGTTGAAAGCTAATAATTTGAAACCTGAGGAAGTGCTGTATATGGGCGATGATATACCCGATTATGAAGTAATGAGCAAATGTGGATGTCCTTGTTGTCCGGCTGATGCTGCAGCAGAGATAAAGTCTGTTGCTCGATATGTCAGTCCTTACAAAGGTGGCGAGGGTTGTGTTCGGGATGTCGTAGAACAAGTATTAAAAGCGCAAGGTAAATGGATGGCCAATGCAGAGGCCTTTGGGTGGTAATTTGCAAAGAAACGAAATGCCATATATTCCACTAAATGACATAAACCTTAATATCAAAATATACAATATTGAAAATCATTGACAATTATGCTTGATAATCTCAAAAAAATACAAGGTTGTTTTAGCCAGTAATTCTCCTCGACGTAAAGAATTGTTGCAACGTTTGGGTATAAACTTTAAAGTTCGCACCCTTTTTTGGTATAGACGAAAGTTATCCTGATTCTCTTCGAGGAGAAGATATTGTGCGTTATATATCGCGAAATAAGGCAAATGCTTATCGTACATCAATGGCTCCTGATGAACTTTTGATAACGGCTGACACCATTGTTTACCTTGAAGGAAAGACGATGGGTAAGCCTAAAGGGGTTGATGAGGCCAAGGATATGCTGCGTCAACTTTCAGGTAGGGTTCATCAAGTTATTACCGGTGTAACTATTTTAACAGCAGATAAAACTGAAAATTTTGCTGTCACAAGTCAAGTGAAATTTGCAGAATTGTCTGAGGAAGAAATAAATTTCTATGTAGATAATTATCTGCCATTTGACAAGGCTGGAGGTTATGGCATACAGGAATGGATAGGCTTGGTTTCTGTCGAGGAAATCAAAGGTAGCTACTTTAATGTTGTGGGTTTGCCTATTCAGCGTTTATATCAGAAACTGAAGAATTTTTTAGTACTGATATGTCAGTCAGCATTGTTATATTGAAGTCGTCTGAACTTTTATGAAATTCAAGATTTGCCTTAATTTTTGAGGCGTTTTTGGGCCTTGAAAAGGAGTGTAGCGAGCTACACGACTGATGAAAGGTCAAAAAACGGCCAATAAGAAAGGTGGAGATTGAATTTAGAAGAGATAAATCTCCAAATCAAATCCTTGTCAGAAAAGTTTAGACGACTTCATAATCTGCTTTTGGACTAACTCTAATATGATAAAGTTATACTCAAAAGATAATTCTATAGAAAGAATTCAGAAAGTTGTTGATGTTCTGAATAGTGGAGGCGTAATAATATACCCGACGGGTATGACTTATGCCTTAGGGTGTCATGCCTTGAAAGAACGTGCGGTAGAGCGTATTTGTAAAATAAAGCAAGTTAACCCGGCCGCGCATAATTTGTCTGTGGTATGTTATGACATGAGCAGCATTAGTGAATACGCACACATCAGTACTCCTATATATAAGTTGATGAAGCGTAATTTGCCTGTAGGGCATTTACATTTATACTTCAGGTAAAAATAAACTTCCTAAAATATTTAGAAAGAGAAAATCAAACGAAATAGGAATACAGATGCCTGATAATCCGATACTCAGAGATATTTTAGAAGTGCTAAATGCGCCACTCATGACAGCTTCATTGCCAATATCTGTCGATCGAGGATTTGAATGAATTGATAGATCCCGAACTTGTAAACGAAAAATATGAGTCTGTGGTTGATTTGGTTATAGATGGTGGAGTGGGGCAGGAGGGTGCTTCGACTGTAGTAGATTGTCTTGGCGAGGATTATCAAATTATTCGTCAAGGAAAAGGTGTGCTTATTTAATGATTGAATCTAGACAACTAATAACATAATTCAAGTATGAATACATTTTTAATTCGTGCAATCGGAGCTGTGGCTCTGGTAGGTATGCTGTCGGGCTGTGAGGATGATGAGGAAAAATATCGCTCAGAACCACCCTTGGTTGCTGATATGGTTGTGACTTCGCTCAAAGATGGTAGTAGTAATATTCATGTAGGAGATAAATTTACGGTGACCCTTGTTCAAAAGAAAAAGGGACGTCTTCTGAATGCCAGTAAGTATTCATGGAGCTCTACTCCTTCAGGGCTTGTACATAAAAATGCTCTGCAGAGCGTTATTTATGATCAAGAAAGTCAAAATCCTGTGGATACACTTACTGCTGATGCGGTGGGTGATTACCGAATTAATTTTTCAGGTAAATACAATGCGTCAGGAAATACGCAGTTTTGGTCTAATAAATATGGCGTTTCATTTACTGAAAACTTTGGCGACGGAAATGGAAAGGCTACTTATACAACGGGAGGTATATTGTATTTTACGGTTCAAGCCTATAAAAATATAAAGGTGCTCCCTTAAATTGCATGAGTTTTTGTTTGCTGATTTTTCTGGAGTTAATCCTGTAAAATAAGGCTAAATCTCTGGAAAAATCAGTTTTTAGTGCTGAAAAACGGCGTTTCAGCAAAAAAATGAAGAAAAAATCAATTTTTTGCTGAAAATATTTGGCAGAACCAAATATTGCTCGTATCTTTGCAATCGCAAAACAGCAATAAAGTGTAACACTTAAATGCTTAATGCAATCCCACTTAATGGGTAAGTGCTGTACGGTTTGCACCCTTCGAATCCTCCAGGGCTTGACCGCAGCAAAGGTAGTCGGTGTCGCTACGCGATACAGTCAGCTTACCCACCCGCCTCTTTAGCTCAGTTGGCCAGAGCACGTGATTTGTAATCTCGGGGTCGTTGGTTCGAATCCGACAAGAGGCTCTTAAAAAAGGAGAACGAAAGTTCTCCTTTTTTTGTTGAATATATTGGTTTTCAGGAAGTAATTGATAAAATATTATCTGTTCTGATATCTTATGAAGTTATTGGGGGTATGTCGAATATAGCAAAAAAATGACGATAAAAGACATGTAATGTCTATTTGTGATACCAGCACAGCCCCTACGTGATACCTTCTTTCGTATCTCATACTCCACATCAACATTCTTAATCACATAAAGTCGATGTGTGTATGAAGAATTTATCTGTTCGGCTTGTCTTTGATAGAAAGCATGTAGCCACCAGGCAATAGGTCAGTAGTAAAAAGGTGTGTGGGCTGTAGCATTGGGTTGAGGAAAAATGTTGCTGCTTCGTATGTTTTGATAATTGGCAAGAGATGAAATGTTATATCCCTATTTTATTTTTTTTGCGTGTGAAAAATGCACCGGAATGCCTGTAGACAAAGGGCTGGATGCTCATTCGACGGTTTGGAAAACTTTCGAGGTGCGATATTAGGTGAACAAAAAATTGGGATTTCGGGTTGTGTATGTTGTATCTTTGCTGTCGCGAAGTCAGGCTGCATCTCAGCATAACTTTTGAAAACGTGTTTTCAGGTTCTGCATTCGGTTTGCACTGACATTGCCTTTGGCGAAGTCAGGCTGCATCTCAGCATAACTTTTGAAAACGTGTTTTCAGGTTCTGCATTCGGTTTGCACTGACATTGCCTTTGGCGAAGTCAGGCTGCACCTCAGCATAACTTTTGAAAACGAGTTTTCAGGTTCTGCATTCGGTTTGCACTGACATTGCTTCAGCAATAAAGGCAGCACTGCAGCATTGATAAGCTGCGCATTAGTTTTGACGGATGAAAAAACAGTATTCCTAATTTATTCATTCAGCGTTCTTTGATATTTTGTTACAACAGAAAGTAAGACTGGTAGGCCTGTCTGAAACCCGAGATGCATTGTTGAGTATTATCACACGCTTTTGCGACTGCGCCATCTTCTTACTTTATTTTTTAACTGCGGTGTGATGGAAGGTAATGGAAAGGTACAAAAAAAGGGCTTCCGCCCCTTTCGTGAAGTGGTGCGAGGCTCGTTTTGCCACGCCCACCGGCTCATTGAGAGCCTACATCTAACTGTTACCTTTTACAAATCTTCTTACCTAATTAATCTTTTTCTCTTGATTCTGTGATTCTAATCTTTTTTACCTTATATGTGCCTTGTTTAAGCAGGACTTATAGAACTAATTCCTTTATATTGTTTAGCTTTGTGTTAAGCTATTGTTTACTTTTTTCGGATGCAAAGTTAAGGATGAATGTTTTTTATCCAAAGTTGCTACGATGTTTTTTGCTCTTGTTTTGCAAAGATTGCATATAAAAGTGTGATTTTGCTAAGTTGGCTCTATAAAATAAGGCGGTTTTGCCGTTTGTGAAAAGTAATTTCAATGTATTTTTGCTGACATAAAGTAGGGAGAAAAATCGGGATGCCTAAAAATACGAAAAAAAATCCTTGTTTCTTGGCATTCTACATATTTAGTACTAACTTTGCAAACGGAAAAATATTATATCTCATTAAAAATATGAAGATAAAGGAAGTCGCTGAGACCCTTGAACGGTTCGCGCCACTGCCGCTGCAGGAAAGCTACGATAATGCTGGCTTGCAGATTGGATTAACAGAGGCCGAAGATGTGTCAGGGGTTTTATTGTGTCTTGACGTCACTGAAAAAGTGATAGCTGAAGCTGAGGCTATGGGCTGTAATATGATTGTGGCGCATCATCCCCTTTTGTTTCGTCCGCTTCGGCGGATTGTCGGAGCTACACAAGTGGAACGTTGTGTAGCATTGGCCATTCAGAAGCAGATAGCCATTTATGCAGCTCACACAAATCTGGATAATGCACCGGGGGGTGTGAACTTTATGATAGCTGAGCGCTTGGGCTTGAACAATGTGCATTTCTTGTTGCCAAACTCTAAAATGGATGGTGGTAGTGGTGTCGTTGGTACACTTCCGAAGCCGATGCATACAGCTGAATTCATAGCTTGGGTAACTAAGCAGTTTGGCATTGAGGCGGTACAGCACACCGAGTGCCCTGGACGCATTTTGCAAACTGTGGCTTTGTGTGGAGGAGCCGGTGAATTTTTGCTGGACGAGGCTATTAAAGTTGGAGCAGATGTTTTTTTGACTGGAGAAATGGGGTATCACCGCTATTTTGGTCATGAAAACGACATTCTGATTGGTGTTATGGGTCATTATCAGAGTGAGCGCTTTACCATTCAGTTGCTTCATCGCATGCTTGAATCGGCACATCCTGATTTACGGGTGGTCGAAACACAAATAAACACAAACCCTATTTTGCTGAGTGTGGCAGAGGGATAAAACAGTAAAAATAATTTTTTTTTATAAATAGCCGTTGTTGCTTGCAACATTAGTATATAGGTATTTGTCTGACAATGAATGGAATGAATCATTTCAAGCAGGACAGGCATTGGGGTAAGCATCGGCGGTAAGCCTTATTGGTAGTTATGGCAAAGAAAGACGTTGCGGATATGTCCGTTGAACAGAAACTGAAAAATCTTTATCAGTTGCAAACGATGTTGTCTGAAATTGACCGCATCAAAATTTTGCGTGGTGAACTTCCTCTTGAAGTGCAGGACCTTGAAGACGAAATTGCAGGTCTGACGCTCCGTATGGGAAAATACAATGAGGATGTGACTTCAGCTAAGGCCGATATTGCAGCACGCAAGGCAAAAATCAATGAAGCGCAAGTAGCTATTGATCGCTACAAAATGCAGCTTGAAACTGTTGAAAATAGCCGTCAGTTCGATATGCTTTCAAAGGAAATTGAATTCCAAAGCCTTGAAATTGAATTGCAAAACAAAAAGATTGGCGAAAGCCAGCGTACGGCTGATGCTCGAAAGGCTGACATTGAGAATGCCAAGCGTATGCTCGAAGAACGTCGTGCAGACCTTGACATGAAGAAGTCGGAACTCGATGATATTACGACTGAAACCAAGGCCGAGGAAGAAAAGTTGCGCGAAAAGGCCAAGAACTTGGAGCAGAGCATCGAACCTCGTCTGTTGGCAGCGTTCAAGCGCATCCGTCGCAATTCGCGCAATGGTTTGGGTATCGTTTACGTACAGCGCGATGCTTGTGGTGGTTGCTTCAATAAAATTCCGCCTCAGCGTCAGCTCGACATCCGTATGCGTAAAAAAATTATTGTATGCGAGTACTGCGGACGTATCATGATTGACCCCGAATTGGCTGGTGTAAAGATTGATAAGCCGGTTGAGGAAAAGCCGAAGCGTCGCACGCGTCGCATCACGAAAAAGGATGCCGAGTAAATGATTAGCTGTTGTCGCGTTTGAAGCGATAACCATATAAATAACCGCAAATTCAATATCGTCTTGTTTGGGACGTTATTGGATTTGCGGTTTTTGTGCCTGATTATATGCCAAAATGGATATTGAGTCTGTTGTTTTTACTTCAAGTTGTCCCTAAATTTTGAATTCCATTCAAATTCAAGGGCTTACAACTCATTGTAATCGGGAATGTTATGCAGAAAGTTTGCGCTCATCGTTTTGTAATCAATTTGGCAGCAATAATGACTGATACCATTGCTTACAATAAGGTAGTCAGCTCTCAGTACACTGTTATAGGCATAAATCTGTTGAAAAACGGCTTGAGTAATGGGAATGTTTGGCGCTTTATATTCAATGATAACTTGCGGCCGTCCTCCCTCTTTATGGTAGAAGACCGTATCGCAACGGCGTGTGGAACCACCCACGACAATCGAAATTTCATTGGCTAAACGTCCAGCCGGATAATGTTTATGTTCTACTAAAAAATGGGTGAAATGTTGGCGTACCCATTCCTCGGGGGTGAGGTGAATATAGCGTTGACGTAGAAAATCGTATATGGCTGTTTGACCGTTTACCTGCTTGATTTTAATGGGATATGATGGTAGGTTTAATGGTTTCATGTAGATATGTAGGGTGATGAATTAGGTAATGACTGTAAAAAGCTATCGAAACTAATAAAATCTGAGTAAAAGAATGCTATTTTTGTGGAAAAACAGACTGTTATTTTTCGTGTTGCGCAAGGTTTGCTGTAACTTTGCTAATGCAAATTCAGACAAAATGTGGTGCCAACTATAGGCAGCGTTTGGTTTGCAAACCGAAAGGCAAGTGCAGTGCTTATTCAAAAGTTCGCTTTTGAGTCAAGGTATTGCCGAGCCGCCTCCTATCTTATACAAAGATAGTGAAAGATAAGCGCATAGCCAAGTTGAAGATGTGATTTTAGAACTTGGCATTGCCAAATAACCTTCTATTTATCTGTAAATATACAAAGAATGATGAAGACTAAACAAGAAATAATAGGTAACTGGTTGACCCGTTACACAAAAATGCCGCTTGATCATTTCAGCGATCATATTTTGCTGACCAATTTCAATAATTACGTGGATATGTTCTGCGAACAATGTGGCGTGGAAACTGTTGGTTTTGATGCCAACATGCGCGCAGCAACTGCAGACGGAATTACCATGATCAACTTTGGTATGGGCAGTCCGAATGCTGCGCTGATTATGGATCTGCTGGGAGCTATTCAGCCCAAGGCTTGTTTGTTCCTGGGTAAATGTGGCGGCATATCAGACAAAACTCATTTGGGTGACTACATCTTACCTCTTGCGGGTATTCGTGGCGAAGGAACCTCGAACGATTATTTCCCACCAGAAGTGCCGGCGCTGCCTGCTTTTATGCTACAACGTGCTGTGTCAACAGCTTTGAGAGACAAAAGTCATGACTATTGGACAGGAACGGTTTATACCACCAACCGTCGTGTTTGGGAGCATGATGAGCGATTCAAGGCTTATTTGCGTGAAACACGTGCTATGGCAGTAGATATGGAAACAGCAACTCTTTTCTCGTGTGGTTTCTATAATCATATCCCAACAGGAGCTTTATTGTTGGTTTCAGATAATCCGATGGAGCCTGATGGAGTAAAAACTGAAGAAAGTGACAATCGGGTGACTCGCGATTTCGCTTCGACGCATGTGAGAATTGGTATAGATAGTATGAAACTGATTATAGGTGAGCGTAAAACCGTGCGTCACCTAAAGTTTGATTGGTAATGGCAGGAACGTATCCTATAAAAAAGAAAACCCCCGGAATCACCTACGAACAGATTGTGCGCGATGTGCGTGCCGGCAATATTAAGCCTGTATATTTCTTAATGGGTGAGGAAAGTTATTATATTGATCGCGTAGCGGAGTTTATAGTCAATTTTCTGCTGACCCCCGAAGAACAGGATTTTTCGCTCGTCACACTCTTCGGTCTGGATACAGACGTCGATGCTATAATGACAGCTGCGCGGTCTTATCCGATGGGGGCGAAGTATAATGTAATTTGGGTAAAAGAAGCGCAAAACCTGAAACATCTTGACCGTTTGGAATTGTATTTCCGACAGGTTATGCCTACTACGGTGCTTATTTTTAGCTATAAAAATGGCAACATAGATCGGCGTATGAAAGTGGCATCACTTATCAGTAAGGAAGGGGTGCTGTTTGAATCGAAAAAATTGTATGACAGTCAGTTGCCAGTTTTTTGTGCGCGATTATCTGAAGCGTCGCCGTGTGGGTATTGAACCCGAAGTATCTGAAATGCTGGCAGCTTTTGTGGGATCGGATTTAAACCGATTAGCGTCCGAAATGGACAAGTTAATTGTGTCACTTCCGGACAATGAGAAAGTTGTAACCACTCAGATGGTGCGACAGAATATTGGCGTGACGAGAAATTTTAATGTGTTTGAATTGCTCGACGCTTTAGGTGCAAAGATGCCCTCGAAGGTGTTTAGTATTGCGAAGTACTTCGACAGCAATCCCAAGGAAAACCCTATACAGATGATATTGCCTTCGCTCTTTAAGTATTTCTCGAATCTGATGCTGGCTTATTACTCGCCCGATAAAAGCGAACGCGGATTGGCGGCATGGTTGGGACTTACGGAATGGCAGGTTCGGAAGAATGTGATGCCTCCGATGAAAGTTTATTCTGGTGTGAAAGTAATGAATATTATTTCTGAAATACGACATACGGATGCACGTTCGAAGGGGGTAGAAAATCCTGCTACTTCGAATGGTGACTTAATGAAAGAATTGCTCTTTTTTATTCTGAATTAGAGGCAGCATCTCAGACTCTTTTCTCATGTTGTAAGTCTCAGTTTAAGGCTTGTATGCCCCCATAAAACAGATTGAGAATAGGGTTAGGCTATTAGCTGTAATAGCACGTATTACCCCGGCTTCTGCTTTGAAGAAGCCGGGGTTTTTTGTGCTTGTTCGGTTTTGAAATAGTCGAGGGTAGGGGCAATACCATTCGAAAAATTCGAGGGAAATAATTCGTTTGGTAAAAAAGAGGTGAAAAGACCTTCAAATGTGCGGTATAGAGTGGTAAAAAATACTTTATCAGATGTGCACGTTGTGTTGGCTGGCTGGGCTAGCATTTGATTAAAATCTACTTTTTTACTTCTAAAACCACTCTGTATGGAAAAATAATAAATGTCATTATTTTTCGCACAAGGTGAATGATAGAATCCTTTGTATAAAGGGGTTTCTATATGTGTTTTAACAGAAAATACGTGATGAATGTCGGGTTGTAATTCAGGTGCTTATTTCTAAAATGAATGCAGGTCTATATTTATGGGGTATTGGTTTGATTTTTGAGTTACCTACGCAATTTTTTTGGTCAATTATATGATGAATCCTTATTTTCAATGATAGGATGCTTCTCTTGAGGAATCAGTATGTAAAGGGAGCGAGGTGGACATTTTGTAAATAAATGAACATGGCATTTTTTAGAACCGTTTGGGGAAAATAAATGGAATGAAAAAAAGCGTGTGGTTAATGTTGGATTAGGGTGTGGCATTTTAGATTCTTATATCGAGGATTAAATGTGTTGTGTGTATAGAGTTGCTCTTTATGTTCAAGCTTAACAAGCTTGAAAGTATCATCGTTAGCAGAATGAAAAACTTAGGATATAGAGGCTAAATCTGCGTATAGTGTGTTGCTTAAGTATGGGTTTATGGCTTCATGTGAGTAATGTAATATTTGTATGTATTAACACCTATTTGATAATTGCAGACTGTTCTTTTTATTCGTATGCGTCAGTCTTATCTGTACAATCTATTGTATCCGGTGCATACATGGCGTAGGTTTGCGTATTGCTATTTTCTTTCTTACAGAAGGGTGGGGGAGTGTGTGGTTGTAGGCTTGCGGATCAGGATGGCTGTATATGTATTGAATGGTGCGCTATATCGGTGCTGTATCGCTGAGCATTCATGCCTATTGTGATTCATCGCTTTGTGGGGACGCTAATACAAGACTTGTTGGTCACTTTTTCAGGATAATAGCGTATTGGAATCCGGCCCGTATTTTCTGTGGAGTGAACTTTTGGATTTTAGAGCTTAATTTTTGAGTTCGTTTATCAGTACAGAAATACTTGATTAAGGCAAGTCTGAAACAGGTGAATTTAGCTTGTCACCCAGCAGTTTATTCCTTTGAACCTTCTGAAAATGTAAAATAGAACCTCTTGGTACGCTATTTCTGCGTAAAAAAATGAAATTATATCACATAATGATATGTATAGTTGGCAATAATAAACAATATCAGCTCTTGAAAATTCTAGATTGGAAGAATTTGGAAAGGCAAATTTTAAGCTTAAATCATTGATAATCAATTAGTTATGCTGTATTTGGCCTCTCAGGGAATTGAATATATGGCAGAATTCAAGTATATGTTCAGTCTTATTTAATTGGTTTGATTCTTGCTTATTTTCGCTTGTTCTTGCTTTATAATAAAGCAATTTAAACATTTACAATAGAATAGTTACAGGTGTAAATATACAAACAGAAATGTTGTATGTAAATAATTATTCGAGAATTTTCAATCTATGAATTCAGAATATAAATGTAGATAATTACAATCCGAAATTGTAAATCATAAAGTGGTTTTGTTTAAAAATAATTATGCACTTCAATAAACCTAATATAACTATCTGTAAACCAATAAATAAGCTAATTAGTTAATTCAAATCTACATTTAATAATAGGCTTTTTATGCATAATAATATTTTTGTGTGAATATAACAAATATAAAATATGAATACTCATTGATTATTAAATAGAAACATGATTTTATTAAAGTAGAAGTATAAATTCAATCGCTTTTCCGAATTTTTTCTATGTAAAATTATTTCGAAGTGTAAATATTGAAATGTAAACATGTGATATATTAATGTAAAATACGATTTAAAAGTCTGAGTCACAAAATAAAATCTACAATTGTTGTTCTTTTTCCCTTTTGTGTGTATCTTTGTAAACGAAAAATGGCGACGGTATAGATTATCTCTTTTAATCGAAGCTGAACTGTCACTATCAAAGCACGGAATTTTGTGGCCATTCGTATCGTACTTATGATGCTATTCGGTTTTTGCTTCAAAGGTATGAAGCATGCCAGTGATTTGCATTCATCATAGCGAGTGGGCTATGTACTGCTTCCCTCTCTATATATAATATAGTCATAACAGAAGCACCTTTGCCGCTAGACAGATTGTTCCATTTTTCTGAACAAAACCCCTGTTTCATTTAGTTAAAATTAGGGTCCCATCGTCTAATGCCTATTATATGTGTTGCGATGGTCTTCAAAAAGTAGTTAGCAATGAAAAATAGAATTAAGGAAGTGATGGAGTATGCCAATTTGTCGCAACAGGATTTTGCGGCTCGTTTAGGAATTTCGGCTGCTTCGCTTTCCAGTATATTTACCGGACGTACCAATCCTACCAATAATCATGTATCAGCCATACATCGGGCATTTCCTGAAATAAATGTTAATTGGATAATGTTTGGTGAAGGTAATATGATTTGTGGAAATGCTCAGTCTGAAGAGCAGGAAGAGGGTGCAATCGACTTGGAAGGTGATGGGGCGGAACGAATGCTCGAGGCTGATGGCCAGTGGTCTGTATCTTCAGGTTTGCCTGATGCTCATGCACAATCTCATGTGGCAGAAAATCGTATGGGGACTGGTAACTTTTATCAAGGCGGACGTACGCAAACTGCTATTAAAAATGTCCACCCATGCAAGCCGGCAATCATCGTATGGTTTCGGAATTAGTATGGACAGACCTCAGCGTAAGATTAAAGAAATTCGCGTTTTCTTTGACGATGGTACATACGAAGCATTTGTGCCTTCAAACAAGAATTAGCCGTAGTGTTCCCATCCTGTTTTTTTGCATGTCCATATGAGTAAGTTCTTAATTCATTTGGATATGCCAATTTTTTGTTTCCACGTACATCTATAATCAGAAGAGCAATATCTTTATATGAATAAATTACAGCAACGCATAGCATCACTTTTGAAGTCACTGAATCAAGGAATTTATGAAAAGGAGAATGAAACCGCTTTGGCCTTATTGGCGGCGTTGGCCGGAGAGAGTATTTTGCTTTTAGGTCCTCCGGGTGTTGCCAAGTCAATGGTGGCACGTTGCTTGAAGCATGCATTTGTCGAAGCTCAATCGTTTGAGTATTTGATGTCGCGCTTTTCTACACCCGATGAAATATTTGGTCCTGTCAGTATCTCTAAATTAAAGACTGACGATCAGTATGTGCGTGTTACCGACGGATATTTGCCTTCGGCTGATGTCGTGTTCTTGGATGAGATATGGAAAGCGGGTCCGGCTATACAGAACAGTTTGCTATCCGTATTGAATGAAAAGCTTTTCAGGAATGGACATACCGAAGAACATCTGCCTTTGAAACTCTTGGTAGCAGCATCTAATGAACTTCCTGCCAAAGGAGAAGGGCTTGAAGCTTTATGGGACCGTTTCTTAATCCGCGTAATTTGTCACAACATTGAAAATGAAGAAACCTTTCAGCAAATGCTGGTGGACGAAACCATAGGCTTTGCTGATGGTGGTGCTAAAAGTGAACCGTTGTCTGAGGCAATTACGGATTTGGAATACACCCTGTGGCAAAAAAGAATCGCGCAATTTGCCCCTTACCAATGACGTGCTTCTGGCAATCAGTTCTATACGTCAGAAAGTGCAGCATGTTCAAATGGCAGATTTGGAATTGCCTCGAAATATTTACATAAGCGATCGTCGTTGGAAACATATAATTCGTTTGCTCAAGATGTCGGCCTATATTCATGGTTGTAAAAGTGTAGAGGCACCCTTACTGCTTCCGCTGTTTCATTGTCTGTGGAATGAACCAGATGAAATCCCCCACGTACAACGCATTGTTATCGAAGCCATATTTAGTCCTGTGGTAAACAAACTCATGGATTTGCGGAATGCTGTTAAGGCAGATTTGCGTGCTTGTCGGGCTAAAGAAGCGTTAAGTAAGGCAATTCGCGAAAATGATCATCGCGACGATAACCTTTTGATTGTAGATCGTTTCTTTTATCAAATAGATAATCACGGAACCGGTAATTCGTTTGTGTTCATAACCGATTTCAAACAGCTACCTACTCGTCAACCCGGTAAAGCTTCCATGTCTGTTCAAGGGGCTATTTATGCTGACCCCATGAATCCCAAGCGAACTATAGTCCGCATGTATACTCCCCGACTTGAACAATGTGATTCGCCAGCATCATGTGGAGCATGTAACTCTTTGTCGTGACGATGCCCATATCTACATAAACGGCATAGCTTTTAAAATGCGAGTAAAAGGGGCTGCTTTGCTGAATCCGGCTGCAGGAATCATAGGTAGTGGTGAGTCCATTAGTGTCAACCCATTATCATCAACCCATTACGAAGAAGATATTGAGTACCTCTGCACGAATTTGGATGATGTCAAGCAGAAAGTGCAAAGTAATATTTTTACAGACAAGTCCACGCTCAATGCTGTAAATGTCTATGTACAATCTCTCTATAAACAAATAGCCCTTGTTCGGGCTGATATTTGCAAACTGCTTTATGATGAAGTATGAAAAACGAGTAAATCAGTCAACTGCAGAAAGTCAGCAAATAGAAGCTTATCTGAAACTGTTGCAAACCTATGCTGAAACCGGACAATGTCTTTCTGTTGAAAACAGCTATAGCTTAGTATCGTTGAAGGCATTGACCGATGAAGAAACTCTGTTTTCCTTTTCTTACAGTCATGAGGCGCTTTTAGACTATTTACAGCAAATCATGACAGACGACTTTGTGCGCAGTCGAGTTGCAGATAATCAAATTTTGCAGCGTGTGTTTGTCGATACCATGATTCAATTTGTGACACAGAATCTGCAAAAAGCCCAGTATCAGTTACAGCGTACCCGTGCCGAAATAAACGCGCTGTGCGAGGCGTACGAATGGAGCATAGTGCGACGTCAACAAGGATGGGAAAATCTGCTGTTTCAAGTTGAAGACAAATATAGCCGGCATGGTTTTGACTCCTCATTTTACCGACATGAATTCGAGCAGCATACCAAGTATGTCGAAGAGGCTATGTGGAGCAATTTTCTTGAAGAGTGGAATTATCAGATTAAATTAAAGTTGGCTGAAGGACAACGGCAATTTTTGGCAGAGCGCGCAGCCACTCATGCAAAGCTCCTTCATACCAATTTGCAAGGCGTTTCCGATTATGTAACCAGTCATCATATTCAAACGGCAGATTTTCTGCAAGTGTGGGCATTGATGGGCGGACGCTGGAATACCTTAGAATTTGAACGCCTGTATCGTGTGGCTCTTTTGCAGCGTAAACACAGCGAACTCGTTAAAGTGGTGGAACGTATGGGACGTACCACCCAAACTGACGGGGTGCAGTACTTGACTGTAGCATCCGGGGTTGAGGAAAAATTGAATAGTGCAGCTAAAAGCGACATTGAAGGTATAACTATCGGGCAGAGTTTCAACGCATTGTTGCCAATCGAGTTAGCTCAATTTTTAGATGTCGACATGGAGAACGTATTCCTGACAAAGTATGTGGCTGGACGTTTGCAGGTTTTCGACTATCAAAAGCCGGATGCTGCGTTCGGCGCGTAGTCTTACGCATCAACAAGCTGTACCAAAAGGCCCTGTTATAGTTTGTGTCGACTGTTCTGGAAGTATGTATGGTGAGCCACGTCAAATAGCCCAATCGTTGATGATGCGCGTAAGCGAACTCTGCTATGCACAGCATCGTGAATGTTATCTCATCGCCTTTTCCGTTCACGCACGTCCTATTGATGTTTTGCGCAATCGAACACAGCTGTTGCAATTCTTTTCGCAACCATCTGTTGGCAATACTAATGCCTGTGAGATGCTTGACACCACGTTTACCCTGCTTCGCTCCGGTGGACGCCATTCCGGTGCTGATGTGTTGTGGGTAACAGACTTTCGCATTCCGCTTCCTCCAGTTACTTATTTGCAGTCTATGCGTCAGTTTCGTCAGCAAGGCACCCGTTTCTATGGTTTACAGATAGGCATAGCCGAAAATAGGTGGCTCAGTCATTTTGACGAAATATTCAATATTTCCCAAGTGAAAATGTCTAAGTAGATATAGGGCAGGATATACGTCATGTTGAATGCGATTCAATGATTAGCTATAATGCATCTGTTTTGCTCAAAAAGTGGTAATTAGCGTGTAAAAAGTAGAAATATGCTTACTAAAAAGCAGCGTTAACATAAAATTAATCGCTAAATGTTGTCTGCTTCAGAATAAATAACTATCTTGCACTCAGTTAGGAAGTTGTTTGGCTACTGCTTCATTTCGTTTTGGATTCTAAGGTTGGAAATTATTCCTTAATAGCAGATACAGGAAACATTCTTGTGATGACAGCAATGCTTGCCGGAGCAAAATTCAACGAAGTGTAGAAGGTTAATAAATGTAGCCTCAAATGATTATCCGACTTTTTACTATGATAGGCCGCCAGTCTGTATTTTTTTTCTGGTTTCTAGGGCGATACTTACTCACATTCAATAACCTTTTAACGCTGTCTGTATCATGATTCATAAAATGCCAGAACTGCCATATGCGCAGCATGCTCTTGAACCCATTATGAGTGCTGAAACATTGTCGTTTCATTTTGGTAAACATCTCCAAACCTATCTCGACAATGTGAATAAACTGATTGTGGGCACATCTTATGCCGAAATGCCGCTCAAGGAAATCATAGCCAAGGCTTCGGGACCCATATATAACAATGCGGCCAGGCATGGAATCACATCATGTTCTTTAAGCAGCTCACCCCACAGCCTGTTGCCATGAGTTCTACAATATGTCGCTATTACCAGCAGGTTCGACAGTATTGACAATTTCCGGAAACAATTCACCGAAGCAGCCGTTGGCCTTTTTGGATCCGGATGGGTGTGGCTCGCATTAGACGAGCGTCACGAACTTCAGTTGTTGGCATTGCCCAACGCCGGAAATCCCATAACTCACAATATGCGTCCGCTCTTCTGCATCGACGTATGGGAACATGCTTACTATATCGACTATCGCAACCGTCGTGCCGAATATGTCGAAAAGTTTTGGAATCTCATCGATTGGCAGAAAGTCGAGCGCCGCATGACTCTTGACGATTCACCCTTATTTTACTAATCCGAACACCTGTTTTCGACAGTGTTCATTTTTTACACTTAATATATTTATGAAGAAGTATTATTGCGTAGTTTGCCAGTGGGTTTACGATCCCGCTGTTGGCGATCCTGATGGAGGTATAGAACCTGGAACTGCATTTGAAGATATTCCCGATGATTGGGTGTGCCCTCTTTGCGGTGTAGGTAAAGATCAGTTTGAACTGGTTGAAGAATAATCAACGTATGTATATTACAAGTTTGAAGTCTACCTTTTTTTATAGTCTTCACTCATATTGTAACAAATAGTGCAACGGGCAATCATTCGCATTGAGCAATGGTTGCCCGTTCTTTTAGATAAGATAGGATGCGGCTCGGCAATACTTTGAATCAGTAGCAAAAAGGTGTGGGGTTTGAGCTATGTTGCATCGTGTGGGTAATCACCATTACGAGTAAATGCCAACCGTAATTTTTTGACTTTGTGCTTCTACCTGTTCTTCAACGTACAACTTTCAATCACTTTGAAAGGGTAAACATTTCGCGGCTTCGGGTGCGTAGAGCGGATTTAATAAATAGGTGAATAAAGGTGAAAATGAACGGGTTCGCCTTTAGCTTCATTGCAAGGCGGAATGAGCGGGTGTGGAACCGATTGGGCGTTTCTCTGAAAACGCTGATTATCAGTAGTTCCGAGATTCTGCGAACTGGCTCGGAACTATTTCAAACAAGCTCGGAACTAATTTCGACTGGCTCGGAACTAATTCGGATAATCGCGGAGCAAATTTTGACGATAGCTCATCGCGTGGTTTAAACAACGGCAGGCAGATGGAAAAATAGGCTGATAATTTTCGTATAATTTCACTTACTCGACGATTTACTGTTTAACATTTACGGCAAAGGAACCGGTGAGGCTTGGAAGGTTTACCCATACAAAACGTTACAGAAGCAAAAAAATGGATTTCGGGGAGCATGTGTTGCATCTTTTTCCTACGGCGAAGTCAGGCTGCACCTCAGCATAACTTTTGAGAGCCAATTCTCATTGTTCTGCATTCGGTTTGCACTGACATTTCCTACGGCGAAGTCAGGCTGCACCTCAGCATAACTTTTGAGAGCTAGCTCTCATCGTTCTGTATTCGGTTTGCACTGACATTTCCTACGGCGAAGTCAGGCTGCACCTCAGTATAACTTTTGAGAGCTAACTCTCATTGTTCTGCATTCGGTTTGCACTGACATTGCTTCAGCAATAAAAAGCAGTACTGCAGCATGGATAAGCTGCACATTAGCCTAAGTGGATGAAAAAACAGTATTCCTTATTTATTCATTTAGCATGTCTTAGACATTTTGTTACCACAGAAAGTAAGATAGGTAAGCTTGCCTGAAACCCGGATGTGTTGTTGAGTGTTACTACATGCTTTTGCTACTGAGCCAATTCTTTCGCTCAAAATCGAGTTTTGGGCTTGATATTGCGCTTACCTTTCGCTATTTTTGTATAAAATAGGATGCGGTTCGGCAATACCTTCACCCAAAATCAAGCTTTTGGTTTGGTATTGCGCTCACCTTTCACTATCTTTGCCCCATTATGAAAGTAGTTTTAATTGTAGTAGGTAAAACAACCGATAAGCACCTCATTCATCTCATCAACGAATATGCAGAACGCATAGGGCATTACCTGCCATTCGATTTAGAAGTCATTCCTGAGTTAAAAGAACACCAAGTCGCTTACAGCCGACCAACAAAAGGAACGCGAAGGCGAATTGATACAAAGGCAGTTGCGCGAAGGCGATTGGGTCGTTTTGCTCGATGAGGCTGGTCGTCAGTTTCGTTCGGTAGAGTTCGCTTCGTATATAGAAAAAAGAAGCATACACAGGCAGCTCGTCGATTGGTATTTATCATTGGGGACCTTATGGGTTCTCATCAGCCATTTATGCATTGGCTAAGGAAAAAATATCTCTTTCCCAAATGACTTTTTCTCATCAGATGGTTCGGCTGTTTTTTGTCGAACAACTTTATCGCGCCATGACTATTCTTCGTGGCGAACCTTATCATCATGAATAAAAGGTTTTACGAACTCTTCGCCTTGTGTCTTCTGCTGTTCGCCTTTGAATCGGTTGCACAGCGGCGTTTTCGTGTAATGGAATACAATGTAGAAAACCTTTTCGACACCATTCACGCCGAAGGGCATCAAGACGAGGAGTTTACCCCTTCTGGAAGCAAACGTTGGAGCGAAGCCAAATATTGGGGTAAACTTTCGCGCATCAGCAGGGTTATAGCGGCAATAGGTGGCGAAGCACCGGTCGATTTGGTAGCCTTAGTCGAGGTCGAAAACGACAGCGTGCTCAGCAATTTGACGCAGCGAACCAAATTGCGCAGGTTGGGTTATGAGTATGTCGTAACCCATTCGCTCGATACTCGTGGAATCAATGTTGCCTTGCTTTATCAGCCGGCCCGCTTTCGTCCTTTCGGAATCCATACATTGCGGATAGCGCCACCATCCAAAACTAAACTCGCTTCTACGCGCGACATTCTTCATGTAGCGGGCGAACTGGTTATGGGCGATACACTCGATGTGTTTGTCTGTCATTTTCCGAGCAGGCGCATGGAGAAGTTGTCTGCTAAATATCGCATGAAAGTGGCGCAAACGCTGCGTCATTATGCCGACAGTGTGATGCACCATCGAAACTGTCCCTATTTGTTGCTTACGGGTGATTTCAATTCTTGGTATCCAGAAAAGATTTGCTTCAAGGACTTGGAGTGCAACTTCCCGATTCTTCGGTAAGCCGTACCCAGCTGTATATATTGAGTCATAATCTGTCTGCATCTCCCGCCATTACTGGAACCTATCGTTCGCTATATGTTATGTATAGCTGTTTTGTCGGGTTTATCCTAAAAAAGTCACTTGTCAATTCTGATCCAAATTCAAGGATAGGTTCTGGGCAAACAGAGAAACAAACAAAATTATTATATTACAATGAAGAGTTTGATCCTACTCGGGATGAACGCTAGCTACAGGCTTAACACATGCAAGTCGAGGGGCAGCGGGGAGATGAAGCTTGCTTTCTCCGCCGGCGACCGGCGCACGGGTGAGTAGCGCGTATCGAACCTGCCTCATACTCGGGAATAGCCTTGCGAAAGTAAGATTAATGCCCGATGTTTTCAGCGGTCCACATGAACTGCTGAACAAAGATTTATCGGTATGAGATGGCGATGCGTCCCATTAGCTTGTTGGCGGGGTAACAGCCCACCAAGGCATCGATGGGTAGGGGTTCTGAGAGGAAGGTCCCCCACATTGGAACTGAGACACGGTCCAAAACTCCTACAGGAGGCAGCAGTGAGGAATATTGGTCAATGGACGCAAGTCTGAACCAGCCAAGTAGCGTGCAGGATGACGGCCCTCCGGGTTGTAAACTGCTTTTAGTTGGGAATAAAGTGCAGCTCGTGAGCTGTTTTGTATGTACCATCAGAAAAAGGACCGGCTAATTCCGTGCCAGCAGCCGCGGTAATACGGAAGGTCCAAGGCGTTATCCGGATTTATTGGGTTTAAAGGGAGCGCAGGCGGACTCTTAAGTCAGTTGTGAAATACGGCGGCTCAACCGTCGGACTGCAGTTGATACTGGGAGTCTTGAGTGCACACAGGGATGCTGGAATTCATGGTGTAGCGGTGAAATGCTCAGATATCATGAAGAACTCCGATCGCGAAGGCAGGTATCCGGGGTGCAACTGACGCTGAGGCTCGAAAGTGCGGGTATCAAACAGGATTAGATACCCCAGTAGTCCGCACAGTAAACGATGAATACTCGCGGTTGGCGATACAATGTCAGCCGCCAAGCGAAAGCGTTAAGTATTCCACCTATGGGGAGTACGCCGGCAACAGTGAAACTCAAAGGAATTGACGGGGGCCCGCACAAGCGGGAGGAACATGGTTTAATTCGATGATACGCGAGGAACCTTACCCGGGCTTGAACTGAGGGGGGAATGAGCCAGAGATGACTCAGTCTTCGGACTCCCTTGGAGGTGCTGCATGGTTGTCGTCAGCTCGTGCCGTGAGGTGTCGGCTTAAGTGCCATAACGAGGCGCAACCCTCATCCTCGTTTGCCATCGGGGTAATGCTGGGCACTCCGTGGGTACTGCCATCGCAAGATGTGAGGAAGGCGGGGATGACGTCAAATCAGCACGGCCCTTACGTCCGGGGCTACACACGTGTTACAATGGGCGGTACAGAGGGCAGCCACCACCGTGACCGCAAGGGTCGGCCTAGGGTGATACTGGTGATTGGGGCTAAGTCGTAACAAGGTAGCCGTACCGGAAGGTGCGGCTGGAACACCTCCTTTCTGGAGCCTATATACAAGGAACCATCCACAGCAAGAAGTTGGATACAACAAAAAGGAATGACATTAAGAGTGACAAGGCATCAGCCCTTGAGCCTCTTAGTACTTCTCGCAATAAGTTTTATTTTCGATTATAACAATCAAGAGAAAGATGAAGCCGGGCGCCCGGATGCAGAATAGCATACGAAGGCCTAACGCGGAGACATTTTTCTGCCAGTCCTATAGCTCAGTTGGTTAGAGCGCCACACTGATAATGTGGAGGTCGGCAGTTCAACTCTGCCTGGGACTACAATGCATAATCGCACGGGGGATTAGCTCAGCTGGCTAGAGCACCTGCTTTGCAAGCAGGGGGTCAACGGTTCGAACCGTTATTCTCCACTTGAGCAACAATCACGTTGCAAACGATCTTTGACATATTGGACAACAGAAAGGTTCATATCAACCGCAGAGATTCCCGATGGAATTGAACGGTATGATAATGAAACGAGCAAATCAGAAAGCAATCAAAAGGTAAACGACAAAGTACAACTTTCAGCAGACACCGCCCGCAGCATTCGATCGCAAGATAGAAGAAAAGGGGTGCGTGGAACAAGTAAGAAAGGGCGTGCGGCGGATGCCTAGGCTCTTGCAGGCGATGAAGGACGTGATAAGCTGCGTTAAGCCATGGGGAGGTGCAAATAACCCTTGATCCATGGATATCCGAATGGGACAACCCGGCAGGCTGAAGGCCTGTCATCCAATTAAATTGAGGCGAACGTGGGGAACTGAAACATCTTAGTACCCATAGGAAGAGAAAATAACAATGATTCCCCAAGTAGTGGCGAGCGAACGGGGAAGAGCCCAAACCATACGTGTTACGGCATGTATGGGGTTGTAGGGCCGCGAGATCGCAAGACACATGACGAGTGGAAGAATCTGGAAAGTTTCCCCGTAGATGGTGATAGGCCAGTACACGAAGTTATGCGAAGCGTAGCGGCACCCTGAGTAGCGCGGGACACGAGAAATCCTGTGTGAATCCGGCGGGCCCATCCGCCAAGGCTAAATACTCGCAAGAGACCGATAGCGAACCAGTACCGTGAGGGAAAGGTGAAAAGCACCGCGAATAGCGGAGTGAAATAGTTCCTGAAACCGCACGCCTACAAGCGGTCGGAGCATCTTAATGGTGTGACGGCGTGCCTTTTGCATAATGAACCTACGAGTTGCCGTCGCCGGCGAGGTTAAGCACAATGATGTGCGTATCCGAAGCGAAAGCGAGTCTTAACAGGGCGCATAGTCAGCGGCGGCAGACGCGAAACCAAGTGATCTACCCTTGTCCAGGTTGAAGTCCGGGTAACACCGGATGGAGGACCGAACCAATAAGCGTTGAAAAGCTTCTGGATGAGGTGAGGGTAGGAGTGAAAGGCCAATCAAACTTGGAGATAGCTCGTACTCCCCGAAATGCATTTAGGTGCAGCCTCAGGGAGTTCCCTGTGTGAGGTAGAGCGACTGATCGGATGCGAGGGCTTCACCGCCTATCAAGTCCGGACAAACTCCGAATGCGCACAGGTTAATCCCGGGAGTGAGGGCATGGGTGCTAAGGTCCGTGCCCGAGAGGAGAAGAATCCAGACCGTCGGCTAAGGCCCCGAAATGCGGGTTAAGTTAAACTAACGAAGTGCGGTCCCGATGACAGCTAGGATGTGGGACTGTGCATGGATAATAATCGGGTATTAAACCCGCTGCCGAAGCCACGGGATACGCATAGTATCGGTAGGGGAGCATTCCATCGGCGTCGAAGGTAGGAGGACAACTTCTGCTGGAGCTTATGGAAAAGCAAATGTAGGTATAAGTAACGATAAAGAGTGTGAGATGCACTCTCGCCGAAAAGAACTAAGGTTTCCCGGGCAACGTTAATCGTCCTTAGTCGGGACCTAAGGGGATAAGCCGAAGGGCAGAAGCCGATGGCAGAAATGGTTAATATTCCATTACTACCTATTATGGCGATTGCGGGGACGGAGAAGTGACACTTCCGCGCGCAGACGGAATAGCGCGTTAAAGGTTGTAGACGTAACACGTAGTCGGGTTGAAAATACTGAGGCGCTTGGGCACGGTTAGGAACTAGGCAAATTGACCCCGCAACTGTGGGAGAGGCGCAGAGAATAGGTCCATAAGAACTGTTTAACAAAAACACAGGGCTGTGCAAAGAAATCGAAAGATGATCTGACAGCCCGGTGCCGGAAGGTTAAGAGGAGATGTCACCATAAAGGGAAGCATTGAATTGAAAAAAAAACGGCGGCAATAACTATAACGGTCCTAAGGTAGCGAAATTCCTTTTTGTCGGGTAAAAAGTTCCGACCTGCGAATGGTGTAATGATCCGGACACTGTCTCACCGTGATTCCAGTGAAATTGTAGTATCGGTGAAGATGCCGATTACCCGCGATGGGACGAAAAGATTCCCGTGAACCTTTACTGCAACTTAACGTTGTGACCGGGCAGCGGATGTAGGATAGGCCGGAGGCCATGAAGCCGCCAGTGTATGTGGAGCCGCCGTTGAAATACGGCCCTTCCTCTGTCTGGTTCCTAACCCGATGATTTGCTGGGGACACCGTTTGGTGGGCAGTTTGACTGGGGTGGTCGCCTCCAAAAAAGCGTAACGGAGGCTTCTAAAAGGTACCCTCGGACCGATTGGTAACCGGCCTTAGAGTGTAATGGCAAAAGGGTGCTTGACTGGGAGGCCGACAAGCCGATCGGGTAGGAAACTAGAGCATAGTGATCCGGTGGTTCCGCATGGAAGGGCCATCGCTCAAAGGATAAAAAAGGTACTCCAGGGATAACAGGCTGATCCCTCCCAAGAGCTCATATCGACGAGTGGTTTGGCACCTCGATGTCGGCTCGTCACATCCTGGGGCTGGAGAAGGTCCCCAAGGGTTGGGCTGTTCGCCCATTAAAGTGGCACGCGAGCTGGGTTCAGAACGTCGTGAGACAGTTCGGTCTCTATCTATCGTGGGCGCAGGAAATTTGCGTGGCTCTGACACTAGTACGAGGACCGTGTTGGACTGACCTCTGGTTTACCGGTTGTGCCGCTCGGGTGCACCGCCGGGTATCTAAGTCGGGATCGGATAAGCGCTGAAAGCATCTGAAATGCGAAGCCGGCCACAAGATTAGATTTCCTTTGAGGGTCGTCAAAGACGATGACGTTGATAGGAGGCAGGTGTAAAGACA
>VOFC01005657.1_pt1 | contig 24955 bp, 26 predicted proteins | sample 5384161 | NCBI WGS metagenome assembly VOFC01 (sample SAMN12384722, study PRJNA508395) | human gut metagenome | isolation source: healthy gut B | host: Homo sapiens | reverse complement strand
CTCGTTGTCCTTGTCCCACATAGATGAAGCCGTGCCGCTTCTTCATCTCGCCGGTAAAGCACTGACCAGGTCGATGGGGCCCCAGGTGGTGTAACCCAGCAGGGACAGGCCGTCTCGTTGATGGCCTTTTCCATCTCTGCTCAATGTGGGCCACGGGTAGTCGATGCATTAAGGTGTCGTGGATGGAACCATCTGCTTCCACCTTGTCCACCGCACCCAGACCGTTCTCCACGATGAAAAGCGGTTTCTGGTAGCGGTCGCTGGGCTGTTCATGGTGATGCGCAGGCCCACCGGGTCGATGGCCCAGCCCCAATCGCTGGCCTTGGTAGGGGGTTCTTGACGGCATCCATGATGGCATTGCCGTTGGCTTGTTCATCGGTTCGGGATACAGCGGTGGCGCAGCATTTGGAATAGTAGCTGAAGGAGATGAAGTCCACCGTGCCACCCTCTTTCAGCTGCTCGTGCCGGCTCCATCTGCAGGGCAACGCCTGCACGTTCCATCCGTTTTTTGGCCCAGACAGGGTATTTTGCCGCGGACTGGACATCAATGAAGGAAGAAGTTGTCGCGTTCGGCAGCGGCTCGCAATATCGGCAGGGGCGCAGGTGAGGAACTGACCGGCGGCCAGTGGCGGCCAGCCCACCAATTATGGCGTCGGGCATGATGGCATGGGCCAGCTTCTTGACGGCCTTTGCGCTGGGGCCACCAGCTCGTGGTGAGCGGCTCGACATTTGACCTGCTGCATTACTCTCGCCGGGCGCAAAGAGCAAGATCGGCTCCCATAAAGGGCATGTGGAGCAGCATGTTGATCTCGTTGAAGGTCAGCCAGTACTGACCTGCCCCGGAAGCGCTGGAACAGCACCTCACAGTAGTGGGCGTATCTCGGCAAAGAGCTTGATGTCCTCCTTGAAGTGGTGGTACATGTCAATGGCTTCGTGGGAGGGGGTAGAAGTGCTCGGCATCGCAGTCCAGCATCTTCAGCTGGCCCAGCGCCACGGGGAAGCGGTCGGGGCCAAAGGGTACCACGTCCACACTGGACAGGCCGCGCCCGCCCTCGTTGTAAGCGCCCTCGCACTGGTTGGCGGCAGTGGCACCGCCCCACAAAAAGTCTTTCGGGAATTTACCCATAGGTCTTACCTCCTGATGCAGTTGAATTCTGCACCCAGACCGATGACACCCAGCGTCTTGCCCTTGATCTCGTTCTGCCTGCGATCAGCATCCCGATGACCAGCTCCAGCCACGGCGTTGGCGTTGGCACCGGGGGTGTTGAACACCACGATGCCCTGCTCCGAGCAGCGATCCAGCGGGATGTTGTTCACCCGGCACCGGCACGGGCAATGGCCAGCAGGTTGTCGTTGAAGGTGGTGTTCAGCAGGTCGGCGCTGCGCACCAGAATGCCGTCCGGGGCATCGGTGCCCACCGAAACATCAAACAGGTTTTTGTTCAGCTTTGCCAGGCCCACCGGGCTGATGGCGTTCAGGGTCTTGATCGTAAACATACTTTCCTATCTCCTATACACAAATCAGGCATTTGCCTTGCGAAATTTCTCCATGAATTCCACCAGCTTTTCCACGCCTTCGGCGGGCATGGCATTATAAATGGAAGCGCGCATGCCGCCCACGCTGCGGTGTCCCTTCAGGTTGACAAAGCCCGCGGCCGCGGCTTCGGCGCAGAACTTCTTGTCCATGTCAGGGGTCGGGGCTGGTGAAGGTGACATTCATCGTGCTGCGGTAGCGGTGCTCCACAGGGTTGTGGAAGAAATCCTGGCCGTCCAGATAATCGTACAGCACCTTGGCCTTGGCGGCGTTGATCTTGTACATATTTTCCAGCCCGCCGATGGTGTTCTCCAAATACTTCATCACCAGGCCGGTCATGTAGATGCACCAGCAGTTGGGGGTGTTGTACATACTGTCCTTCTTCAGCAGGGTGGTGTAGTTCATCATGGTGGGCACGGTGTCGGCCGCGTGGCCCAGCAGGTCGTCCCGGACAATGGCAATGGCCATGCCGGCGGGGGCTACGTTCTTCTGCACGCCAAAGTAGATGCAGCCATACTTGTTCACGTCCACCGGCTTGGAGAGGATCATCGAGCTCATGTCCGCCACCAGCGGCACACCCTCCACCTGAGGTACCTCAACGTACTGGGTGCCGAAGATGGTGTTGTTCTGGCAGATGTGGATGTAGCTTGCGTCCTTGTCGTAGTCGATGGCGTTGACATCGGGGATGTAGGTGAAGTTCTTGTCCTTGCTGGAAGCAACGATCTTCACCTCGCCGAACTTGGCGGCCTCCTTGGCAGCCAGGTTCGAGAAATTGCCGGTGACCAGATAATCGGCCTTGCCTGCGGTCATAAAGTTCAGGGGCACCATGGCAAACTGCTGGGTGGCACCGCCCTGGAAGAAACCGACCTTGTAGTCGTCAGGGATGTTCATCACCCGGCGCAGGGTGGCTTCGGTCTCAGTGATGATGGCATCGAACCACTTGCTGCGGTGGCTCATCTCCATCACGCTCTGGCCGGAATCGCCGTATTCCAGCAGCTCTGCCTGTGCCTGACGGAGCACCTTTTCCGGTAACATGCTGGGGCCTGCGCTGAAGTTGTATACTCGTGCCATATGGAACTCTCCCTTTCCTATCCGTACCGCCGCTCTCATCTGCGGCAGGTGTGTGCTTGATTTGTCCGTAGTATACCGGTTCCGGGGTGCAAAAACAAGAGCATCTTTGCACAAAGATGGGACTGCTCTGCCTGCCTTGAACGCACAAAACACACACAAATGTCCTTGAATAAAGAACACTTTTTAAGACAAATGTAAAAATATGCTGGTTTTACCGCATGACTCCTTACTTTTACTGCTTGCCTGTTTGTGCCGGGCATGGTATAATCATGTTGAAATAAGACAAATGTAAAAGCAAAAATCGGAGGTGAAACCGGTGTACGGACTTTCAGACAGACTGAAACCACTCTCTGCCGCCGAGGAGCAGGTGCTGCTGGCACTCTGGGACTGCCCCCCCCGGCCACCCGGCGGGACATCAGCGAAAAGCGTCTGACCGCCACCGGCTGGGCTCCGGCCACGGTGCTCAACTTTTTGTACCGTCTGGAGGAAAAGGGCTGGTCAAGGGCGGCAAGGCGGGGAGCCAGAACACCTATCTGCCCACGGTCACCCGCCGGGCCTATTGCGTTGCGGCCATGCGCCAGCGGATGGACACCCTGTTCGGCGGCAGCCTGCCCGAAGCGGTCCGCGCCCTTGCCAGCGAGAGCGGCGCTTCCCAGAGCCAGCTGGAACAGGCCATCCGGGTGCTGGAGGAGCAGCATCAGGAGGCAGAAGAATATGACCTGTACGATCCCTATGGGTAACGGAAAAACGAAAAAGCTCCCATCACGGGAGCTTTTTCGTTGCATTCGGTCGAAAGATGTGTTAAAATTAAATGCGAAAAGGTACTGCACATAACGGCAGGCGGTTAACACTTCCGGAAGGAGGTGAGAGCGATGCCTATTACTTTGACGTTCCATATTTTTGGACTGGTATTTACCATCAAGGTGAAAAGCGAAAACCGCCACCCCCAAACGGTGACGGTTTTCTAGTTAAACCTCAAACCAAAAGGGCTAACGCTTGTCGCAGTGCCTTTTTCTATTTGTGTATAGTGATTTTTTTCTTGTTTTGTCAAGAGGCGGAAGGATATACGATGGATGCAGATTGAAAGCAAAAAAAACTGCGGCGGCTGCCCGATGCTGAGCACCGAATTACGCCGAACAGCTCAAAAAAAGAATCCGCCGTCCGCGCCCTGCTGGTGGGGAAATACGGCCCTGTCGCCCCATCCGGGGCATGAAGACCCCTATCATTACCGCAACAAGGTGATCTCCACCTTTGCACCGGCCCCGGCGGAAAACTGACCTCCGGCATCTATGCGGCCCGCCTGCACCCACAAGGTGCTGCCGTGGAGAGCTGCCTGCTTCAGGACGAGGTGCTGGACAAAGGTGATGCTGGCCGTCCGCGCCGCCGCCAACGCCTGCCGCTACCAGCCCTTCCAACGAGGACAAGGGCACCGGCCTGCTGCGCCACTGTCTGCTCCGCCGGGGCGTCGCCACCGGGCAGGTGATGGTGGTGCTGGGGATATTTTTATGTATTAACGGCCATTGACCTTTTTTGTGCTGAGCTTCATGTGCATCCTCACAAAGCTCAGCGAGTCCCTGAACAAAAAGCAGAAGCAGGGATTTTTCCTTGCGTTTGCGCTGATCGCGGTGATCTCGGTGCTGGAGGTGGTGACACTGGCGGTGGATGGCACCCCGGCGGGCTACCGCTGGCTGAACATCCTGTCCAACTATCTGGGGTTCGGCCTGTCCCCGGGAGTGTGTCTCTGCCTTGTGTATGTCATGGACCGGAAAAAGAGGATGAACCGCTGGTTCAGGGCGGCGGCGTGCTGCGAGGCGTGCTACCTGCTGTTCCTTGCTCTGTCCATCCCCGCCGGGCTGGTGTTCTCCGTCAGCGCCGACAACGTTTATTCCCGCGGGCAATACTTCTATATTTATATCATCATGTACTTTGCGGCCATCGTGTATCTTTCGGTGTCCACCTTCGTCACGGCGCGGGAATTCCAGAACCGCAGCCGGGCGCTGATCTACCCTCTGATGTTCTTTCTGCTCATTGAGACCATCATTCAGGTGACACTGCCGGAGCTTCACGTTACATGGCTGTGCGTTACCCTGTTGTCAGTGCTGTACTTTATCTACTGCAGCGAGATGTGGAACCAATTGGATGCCCTTACCGGGCTGCTGAACCAGAACAGCTATCTGAACCGCACTGCTGAGATGCGCCGCCGCGGGGGATGCTGGTGGTGTTCGATGTGGACGACTTCAAGCAGATCAACGACCGCTACGGCCACCTGCAGGGAGATATCTGTCTGGCCGAGATCGGCCGTTGCATCAAAAAGCCTATGCCCGCAGCGGCTACTGCTACCGCACCGGCGGTGACGAGTTTTGTGTGCTGATGGAAAACGCAGACCGGGAGGCCCAGTGCGCGCAGGAGTTTGTACATTCTGGATACCCCCGCTACAAAAAGGCCCGGAAGCCCGATGCCGCAGGCGAAATCGGGCCATGAGCGAATTTTCACATCTGAGAAACAAACTGTTGGCCGAGCAGGTGGAGGATCAGATCTACCATTATATTCTGGACTGCTGTCCAGCAAGGGCATCGTGGAGGTGCGGCAGGGCTCCGGCACCTATGTGGTGACCACGGTCAAGGGGCTTTCCGACCCCGCTGAACCTTCGCAGCGTGCAGGACAAGAATGCACTGGCGTTTGATTTAGTGAACCTCCGGCTCCTGCTGGAGCCGGGCATTGCGGAGATCGCTGCCCAGAACGCCACCCCGGAAGATATCGAGCGGATGCAGCGGCTCTGCGACCGGGTGGAGACCAAGATCCGCGACGGTGAACGCTATATCGAGGACGACATCGCCTTCCACACCTGCATCGCAGAGAGCAGCAAGAATCTGGTGGTGGGGCAGTTGATCCCCATCATCGACACGGCGGTGATGATGTTTGTCAACGTCACCCACAAAAAGCTCATTGACGAAACGATCATGACCCACCGGATGATCGTAGAGGCAATTGCGCGCCATGACCCCCTCGGAGCAAGATCCGCCATGGTGATGCACCTGAACTTCAACCGTACCTATATCAAAAAGGTCTACGATGGTGAGGACCCCGACGACGGCACCATCGGGATGGCCGCCATTTGTAAAAAAATGAGGAACGCCCTGCACGGAAAGATCCATGCAGGGCGTTTTTGTTGCCAAAATCATCTGACGACTTTTCTGGAAAGTGAATCGGGGAATGGAAAAAAAGGCCAAAAAGGGCATCAGATTTGGATGATATATCCCAGAGAATTGGGCAGAGTGCATGATGTATCCCAGAGTTTTTTTTGCAAAAAGTAGGACATACACGTGACAACTTGCAAAAAAGTGACTGTAGTTTTACAATAAAATCACAAAAGGTCCCGCAGAAAAAAGGACGAAAGCAAGCAGTATTTGGAGGTAATGAATATGGAGTTGCGCTCACAGGAAGTCCGCACACTGGCACCCGAAAATGACCCGCTGAAAATGGGTATGGGCTGGAAGGTCGAGGATCTTGCAAAGCCCCAGATCATGGTGGAAAGCACCTTCGGCGACAGCCATCCCGGCAGTGCCCATCTGGACCAGTTCGTCAAGGAGGCTGTGCAGGCAGTCAACGACAACGGCGGCAAGGCTGCCCGCTACTTTGCCACTGATATGTGCGACGGCATCGCACAGGGTCATGACGGCATCAACTACTCTCTGGCCCATCGTGAAGCCATTACCAACCTGGTGGAAGCACAGGCAAACGCCACCACCTTTGACGGCGGCGTGTTCATCTCCAGCTGCGACAAGGCCATGCCCGCCATGCTCATGAGCATCGGTCGTTTGAAGGACATGATGGCAGCCATCGTGGTCACCGGCGGCGTGATGGAAGCCCACACCCTGCCGAAGGAGTATGTGGTCAGCGACCCCGCCTGCGCCATCAACGAGCTGCTGACGCTGGAGCAGATCGGCAAGTTTGACGCATGGGAAAAGACCGGCGTCATCCCCAACAAGCAGCTGGACTACTACAAGCATCACGCCTGTCCCAGCTGCGGCGCGTGTTCCTTTATGGGCACTGCCTCCACCATGCAGATCATGGCGGAAGCGCTGGGTCTGATGCTCCCCGGCACGGCCCTCATGCCCGCCACCGCCCCCGAGCTGAAGCAGGCGGCCTACGATGCCGGCAAGCAGCTGATGGAGCTGGTCAAGAAAGGCATCACCGCCAAGCGATATCGTGACCAAGAAGAGCTTTGAGAACGCCATCATGGTGCATGCGGCCATCTCCGGCTCCACCAATGCCCTGATGCACATCCCCGCCATTGCCCACGAGTTCGGCTTCGAGATCGACGCCGACACCTTTGACCGGATGCACCGCGGCGCACACTACCTGCTGAACATCCGTCCCGCAGGCGACTGGCCTGCACAGTATTTCTACTATGCAGGCGGCGTGCCCCGCATCATGGAAGAGATCAAGTCCATGCTGCATCTGGATGCCAAGACCGTCACCGGCAAGACCCTGGGCGAGAACCTGGAGGAGCTGAAGAAGAACGGCTTCTACCAGCACTGCGATGCCATTCTGGCAGAAAAGACCGCCGGCTTTGCCCGCCCGGTCAGCCGGGAAGACATCATCCACAGCTTCGATAACGCCAAGGGCACCGACGGCAGCATCGCCATCCTGAAGGGCAACCTTGCCCCGGAGGGCTGCGTTATCAAGCACACCGCCTGCCCGAAGAATATGTTTGAAGCCACCCTCCGCGCGCCAAGCCCTACGACAGCGAGGAGGCGTGCATCGCCGCGGTGCTGCACGGCGATGTAAAGCCCGGCGATGCGATCTTCATCCGCTACGAGGGCCCCCGCGGCAGCGGTATGCCGGAGATGTTCTACACCGGCGAGGCCATCTGCGCCGACCCGAAGCTGGCTTCCAGCGTAGCGCTGATCACCGACGGCCGCTTCTCCGGTGCAAGCCGCGGCCCGGTCATCGGTCATGTCAGCCCGGAAGCTGCCGTGGGCGGCCCCATCGCACTGGTGGAGCCGGACGACCTCATCCAGATCGACGTGCATAACCGCAAGCTGGCCATTGTTGGCGTGAAGGGCGAGGCAAAGACCCCCGAAGAGATGGACGCCATCCTTGCCGAGCGCCGCGCCAACTGGAAGCCCAAAGGCTCCCAAGTACACCAAGGGTCTGCTGAAGCTCTACTCTCAGCACGCCGTCAGCCCCATGAAGGGTGCATACATGGAGTAAATCACTCCGCATAAATAACAAAAAGTAAACCGTCCGGTGGGTTTTGCCGGACGGCTTGGATAAGTGCAACCAAAATCACGAAACGGAGGAAATTTCTATGACAGCAGTTGCGACACCCGATGCGGCACGGCTGGTTTTTGCTGCCGTGGCTGGTCTGATCCTATTGCTCGTTCTCATTATCAAGTTCAAGGTACACGCCATGATCTCCATCCTGATCGGTGCGGTGGGCATCGGCCTGATGGCCGGTATGCCCCTGTCCGACATCATCGGCTCGGTGAACGAGGGCATCGGCAACACCTTAAAGGGCATCGCCCTTCTGCTGGGCCTCGGCTCCATGTTCGGTGCCATTCTGGAAGAATCCGGCGGCGCACAGACGCTGGCCGTGACCATGGTGCGGAAGTTCGGTGACGAAAAGGCCGCGTGGGCACTGGGCATCACGGGTCTGGTGGTGGCCATGCCGGTGTTCTTTGACGCCGGTCTGATCATCCTCATCCCGCTGGCCTTCTCTCTGGCAAAGCGCACCAAGCGCTCTGTACTGTACTACGTCATCCCTCTGCTGGCAGGCCTGGCTGTCGGCCACGCCTTCATCCCTCCCACGCCGGGCCCTGTGCTGGTGGCTAGCATGCTGGGCGTTGACCTTGGCTGGGTCATCCTCATCGGCATCTTCTGCGGCATCTTCGCTATGATTGCCGCCGGTCCCATCTGGGGCAGCATCTGCATCTGCGGCAAAAGTACATGGTCGAAGTCCCCGAGCACATTGCACAGCAGGCAGACATTGACGAGAGCAAGCTGCCCAAGTTTGGCACCATCGTGGGCATCATCATGATCCCGCTGCTGCTCATCATTGCAAACTCTGTGGCAAAGGTGGTGCCCGCACTGGCAGGCATCCAGCCCGTTCTGGCCTTCCTCGGCGAGCCCTTCATGGCTCTGCTGCTGGCCACCATCGCTGCTATGTACCTGCTGGGCACCCGCCACGGCTATAACAACGCCCAGCTGGAAAAGATCATGACCAAGTCTCTGGAGCCCACCGGCATGATCCTGCTGGTCACTGCCTGCGGCGGCGTGCTGCGCTATATGCTGCAGAACTCCGGTCTGGGCGATGTCATCGGCAACGCCGTGGCAAACGCCAGCCTGCCGCTGGTTGTGCTGGTGGCCTTCATCGTGGCTGCTCTGGTGCGTATCTCGGTGGGTTCCGCTACCGTGGCTATGACCATGGCAGCAGGCATCATCCGCCATGCCCGGCCTCAGCGCTACCCTCAAGACCTGGCGTAGCCCGCTGCACACCAGATAACTGTTTGATGTTCTCCCTGCCTGGTGTCACCGCTGCCATTGCAGGCGGCTTCCCACCGTCTGCTCCCCACTTCAACGACTTGCCGGCTTCTGGCTGGTCAAGAGCCTTTCGGCGGGCATGGACTTGAAAATGACCACCCTCAAGACCCCCCTGGACGTAGACCAGCTCATCGTGGATCTTCTGCTGGGCGTCGCTGTCGGTGAGCTTCTGGAGCCAGCCCACGATGAAATCGGGGAGAAGCTCTGCATCAGGCGCAGCGCAGCCTCAAGGTCGTGCCCCGTCTTGGTGGCCGCGAGGTAGAGGGCGATGTCCAGCTGGCTGGCCTTGAACTGAGGAGCCTGCTCCCAGATGGTGCGCACCATCTTTTTTTTTACGGCCTGCCGCCAGCGTTCTCTCCCCCAGCGAGAGGATGTCGTCGATGACGGTCTCGTAGGTATCCCACGTCATGGGGGTGTCGATGAGACCATTTTCCATGAGGGTCTGGTTGGCGGAGTCCAGCACGCCGTCGGCCACCTGCTGTGCGCCGGAGGTCAGGGCGGCGTTGTTGGAGGTCAGGGTGTCCAGCCCCTCCGTCAGCTGGCCGAGACCGCCGTCCAGCTGATTCACGCCATCCAGCAGGGCCAGTGAACCAGCGGCAAGCTGGGCCGCGCCCGCCTTCAGCTGGGAAGCACCGTCCAGAAGCTGGCTCATGGCATCGTTCAGAGCCGCGATGCCGTCGGTCAGGCCGTTGAGGCTGTCGAGGTCAAAGACCTCATCCCCCTGCCCCAGCGCCTCGGCGGTGGCAGCACAGGCCAGCAGGATCTGAGGTGCTGTCAGCTCTTCTACATCGGCCTCCACGGTCAGGCTGTCCTGTAAGTACCGGGTCACACCGTCCACCTGCTGGGGCAGAAGGCCGTCGAGGGACGCCTTCACGCCCGGCAGGGCGACGAAGGCCGCCACGCTGCTCTTGGCCGCGCTTTCCAGCAGGCCGTTCACGGCGTTGACGTTGCAGGCGTCCCCGCCCAGCACGACGCCCACCGCTGTCACCAGCGGGGTGACGACGGTGCGCTCTTTTCCGTCCACCGTCAGCGTCCCCTTCTCGTTGTTGGTCAGGTCGATGGTGAGCACGAGGTGGCCGCTCTGGCCCAGAAGCTCGCTCAGAGGGGCGGTCCTGCCGTCCAGCGTATAGGTCACCTTCGCGGAGATGGGGAGCGGCCGGTCGGTGTCGCCCTTATAGTAGACGTCGGTGTCGTCGGTGTTCCAGACCAGCGTGTCGCCGTTCCGGGTATACTCGGCGAAGCTCTCGGTGTTCACGATGTTCTTCAGGGGTGGACTTGTCCTCCACTCCGGCGAGGCCGTCGGCAGCGTAGAGGTGCTCGCTGACGGTGGTCTTCTGGACCGAGCCGTCTGCTGCCATGACGGCATAGACTGTCTCATCCTTCGAAAAGGGGCTTTCGTCGCCGCAAAAGCGGGCCGACAGAGGCCGACCGTCATGGTCAGGGCAAGCGCCGCAGCGCCAGCGCGGCGCAGAAGATCCTGCGTTTTTTTCATATGATTCACTCCTTTGCAGCGTTGGGGGCGGTGAGCCAGTGGTATGTCGTGCGGCAGATGAGGCCGTCCAGCAGCATCAGCGCGGCGGGCAGCACCAGCAGGATGACCGCCATGCTGATGAGCGCGCCCCGGGAGATGAGCATACAGATGCTTTCCAGCAGCTCCACCCGGCTGATGGCCGCGACGCCGAAGGTGGCTACGAAGAAGGTCAGGCCGCTTGTCAGGATGCTCTGGCTGCAATGTTCCAGCGCCTGCTGGGCTGCGGCCTTGGGCGAGCGGAGGGCCAGCCGCTCTTCCCGGAAGCGGGTGGTCATCAGGATGGCGTAGTCCACCGTTGCGCCGAGCTGGATGGTGCCGATGACGATGCTGGCCATGAAGGGCAGCGAGTCGTCAATGAAATAGGGGATGCCCATATTGATGGCAATGGCTGCCTCGATGCTGGCCACCAGCAGCACCGGCACCGACAGGCTGCGGAAGGACAGCGCGATGATGACCAGCACCGCCGCGATGGACCAGATGTTGACGTTTTTGAAGTCCTCGTCCGCGATCTCCACGAGGTCCTTTATCATGGCCCCCTCGCCGGTGACGAGGCCCTCGGGGTCTGCGGTCTTGACGAGGCGGACCAGCTCGTCCACCTGCGCATTGAGGGCGTCGCTGCCGGATTTGTAGCAGCCGTTGGCGAGGATGAGCTTATAGCCGCCGTTCTGCACGATGTTCATCAGTTCGTCAGGCAGAAGCTCCGTCTCGAAGCCGGGGCCTGCGATGGAGTCGAGGCTGACCACCTGCGTGATGCCGTCCACCCCCTTGATCTCGTCGCAGAGGCCGGATACCTGCGAGGCCGTCAGCTCCTCCCGGACGAGGATGAAGTGGTTGGTCATCATGCCAAAGTCTTCGCCCAGCTTGTTCGTGCCCACGATGCCGGGCATATCCTGCGGCAGAGCCGCAAAAATATTGTAGTAGATGTCCGTCCTGCTCTGGGCCAGCCCGAAGGGGATCATCAGCAGGAGAAAGACCGCCACCACAGGCACCGGGTGCTTGGAGACAAAATGGCTCAGATGGGTGAGCCGCGGCATGAAGGTGCGGTGGCGGTATTTTTCCACCCACCGGTCAAAGAAGAGGATGAGCGAGGGCAGGATGACGATGGTGCAGAGGACGCCCAACGCCACGCCCTTCGCCATGACGACGCCAAGGTCTGCGCCCAGCGTCAGCTGCATGGCACAGAGGGCCAGAAAGCCCGCGATGGTGGTGAGGCTGGACGCCGCGATGGAGCTCATGGTCTTGCAGATGGCGTTCTCCATCGCCTCTTCGTTGGAGGCACAGGAGGCTTTTTCCTCCTCGTAGCGGTGGAGCAGGAAGATGGAAAAATCCATCGTCACGCCCAGCTGCAAAACTGCCGCCAGCGCCTCGGTGATGAAGCAGACCTGCCCCAGAAAAATATTCGTACCAAAGTTATACACCAGCGGGAAGAGCAGCCCCAGCATGAAGAGGAAGGGCGTGAGCCAGCTTTCCAGCGAGAGGAAGAGCACCAGCAGACACCCCGCCACGGCGCAGAGCACATACAGGGGCATCTCCCCCATGACCAGCTCCTTGGTGTCGCTCAGGATGACACTGATGCCGCCGAAGAAGCAGTTCTTCCGCAGTATTTTTTTTGATCTGGGCCACAGCCCCCATCGTCTCCTCGCTGACGCTGGAACCACCCAGCTGGACGATGAGGATGGTGGAGTCGTTCTTGCCGAACAGGAACTGCTGAAGGTCTGCCGGCAGCATCTCCACCGGCACCGCCGGGTCCAGCACATCGCTGAGCCAGAAGGTGTTCAGCACGTCCGGCACCTCGTCGATCTCGGCCTTCATGGCCAGCAGCTCGTTTGTGGGCATCCCTCCACGGTGATCATGTTGGTGGACGCCAGATGGTAGTCCGTCTCTAAGAGCAGCTGCCCCACCCGGGAGTCCAGCTCCTGCGGCAGATAGGAGAGGATGTCGTAGTTGATGGGCGTGGCGACGGCCCCCACTGCCGCCGGGATGAGCAGCAGCACCGCCGCAATGAGGATGAGCCTGCGCATCCGCACGATGGCCCGCGCTAGTTTTTTTTCATTCATTTCCTCCCAAAGAGCATTTTTTTCGCCGTTTCAGAGAAAAAACGACTTTTCTCGTTTTTCCGATATACTTTATTATAGTACTCTCCCTTTGGGTGTCAAGAGACAACCCCTCCGCAGCAAAAAGCCTCTCCCTCTGGGAGAGGTGGCATTGCGGAGCAATGACGGAGAGGGCAAGCCGCCTGTCAGAAAGCCTCCGTGCTGCAAGAAGCAGCGCCTTTGTCAGAGCGAGACTATCCCTGTGCTTGCACGCCCTCGTCAGCACCCTTGCCCTCTCAGGCGCTGCGCGCCAGCTCTCCCAAGGGGAGGCAGCAAAAAAAAAGCGGGACGCACAGGTGGTCAAGTCTGTGTGTCCCGCATTTTGTTTTTTTTGCACAGGACGCCGTACCAGAGCGCCTGCGCTGCGCGCAGGGAAAGCGGAGCAAACCATAAGCCGCTTTCCTTTAAATAGGAGAATGGAATGGAGGAACCGACTCTCCGCAAAGAGAGTTGCAGGCATCTCTTCGGAGGAGTCGGAGGAGCTTTGGTTAGATTTAACTAACCTCGCCGTGACAACAGGATACCATAGTTTGTCATGACTGTCAAGCCTGTTTTTCAAATTTTCTGCAATTTTTTATCCATGGCCTCCATGAGCATTTTTCATAACAAAAAGTACCCTCGCTTGTGGAAAATCCACAGGTTTCCTCTTGCTTTTTCTGAGAATCACTGTTATTATAGTGTCAAAGCCGCTGCTGGCCGACTCGATTGCCCGCCCGCAGCCGCTTTTTGCAGCGTGGAGGTTGCCATCCAAATACCTCTGCGTGATGTACCGCCCTGCCTTTAAAAAGACCGCAATCGGCGGCTTTTTAAGACAGATTAGTTAGGCAATCCTAACCAGCTATTGCAAAGCAGCTGTGGTGTTGGATTGCGATAGGAGCAAGGAGGTTCCAATGATCAATTTTGAACAGTGGGAAGGCTTTGAGGGCCGCATCTGGAAAGAGGAGGTCAACGTCCGCGACTTCATCCAGAAGAACTACACGCCCTATAACGGCGACGAAAGCTTCCTCGCCGACCCCACTGAAGCGACCAATAAGCTGTGGGGCGCACTGCAGAAGCTGCAGAAGGCCGAGCGCGCCAAGGGCGGCGTGCTGGATATGGAGACCGACGTCGTCAGCAGCCTGACCGCATACGGCCCCGGCTACATCGACGAGAGCCTGAAAGATCTGGAGCAGATCGTCGGCCTGCAGACCGACAAGCCCCTGAAGCGTGCATTCATGCCCTACGGCGGCATCAAGATGGCCGAGCAGGCCTGCACCACCTACGGCTATCAGCCCTCTGCGGAGCTGCACAAGATCTTCACCGACTACACCCGCACCCACAATCAGGCCGTCTTCGACGCCTACACCCCCGAGATGAAGGCTGCCCGCCACACCCACATCATCACCGGCCTGCCCGACACCTATGGCCGCGGCCGCATCGTGGGTGACTACCGCCGTGTGGCCCTGTACGGCATCGACGCTCTCATCAAATTCAAGCAGGAGGACCTCGCCAACTGCGGCGACGGCACCATGACCGATGACGTCATCCGCCTGCGCGAGGAGATCGCACGCCAGATCAGCGCCCTGAAGGGCATGAAGAAGATGGCCGAGGCCTACGGCTACGACATCTCCCAGCCCGCAAAGAACGCAAAAGAGGCCTGCCAGTGGCTCTACTTCGGCTACCTCGGCGCAGTGAAGACGCAGAACGGTGCCGCCATGTCCGTGGGCCGTATCTCCACCTTCCTCGACATCTACATCCAGCGCGATCTGGACAAGGGTATCCTGACCGAGAGCGAGGCTCAGGAGCTTATCGACCACATGGTCATGAAGTTCCGCATGGTCAAGTTTGCCCGCATCCCCAGCTACAACCAGCTGTTCTCCGGCGACCCCGTCTGGGCAACTCTGGAAGTTGGCGGCATCGGCATGGACGGCCGCAGCATGGTCACGAAGAACTGCTACCGCTTCCTGCACACCCTCGAGAACATGGGTCCTGCACCTGAGCCGAACCTGACCGTTCTGTACTCCTCTGCCCTGCCCGAGAACTTCAAGAAGTACGCCGCCAAGGTGTCCATCAACACCAGCTCGGTCCAGTACGAGAACGACGACGTCATGAAGCCCGTCTGGGGCGACGACTACTCCATCTGCTGCTGCGTGTCTGCTACCCAGACCGGCAAGGAGATGCAGTTCTTCGGCGCACGCGCCAACCTCGCCAAGTGCCTGCTCTACGCCATCAACGGCGGCGTGGACGAGAAGAGCCACGAGCAGTGCGGCCCCAACTACGCCCCCATCACCGGCGAGTATCTGAACTACGACGAGGTCCTGCCCAAGTACGTCCAGATGCTGGACTGGCTGGCTGGTCTGTACGTCAACGTGCTGAACCTCATCCAGTATATGCACGACAAGTACTACTACGAAGAGGCTGAGATGGCCCTCATCGACACCGAGGTCCGCCGCACCTTCGCCACCGGCATCGCCGGCTTCTCCCATGTCATCGACTCCCTGAGCGCCATCAAGTACGCCAAGGTCAAGGTCGTCCGCGACGAGGCAGGCCTTGCTACCGGCTTCGAGATCGAGGGCGACTTCCCGAAGTACGGCAACGATGACGACCGCGCCGACGAGATCGGCGTCTGGCTGCTGAAGACCTTCCTCGAGATGATCAAGAAGCGCCACACCTACCGCAACTCCGAGGCCACCACCTCCATCCTGACCATCACCTCCAACGTGGTCTACGGCAAGTACACCGGCGCTCTGCCCGATGGCCGTGCCGCCTTCACCCCCTTCGCACCCGGTGCGAACCCCAGCTACGGCGCAGAGCAGAACGGCCTGCTGGCCTCTCTGAACTCCGTGGCAAAGCTGCCCTACCACTGGGCACTGGACGGCATCTCCAACACCCAGACCATCAACCCCGACGCTCTGGGCCACAGCGAGGGCGAGCGGATTGAGAATCTGGTGCAGGTCATGGACGGCTACTTCGATCAGGGCGCACACCACCTGAACGTCAACGTCTTCGGCAAGGAGAAGCTCATCGACGCAATGGAGCACCCCGAGAAGGAGGAGTACGCCAACTTCACCATCCGTGTCTCCGGCTACGCCGTCAAGTTCATCGATCTGACCCGCGAGCAGCAGATGGATGTCATCTCCCGTACCTGCCATGCAGCTCTGTAACTCCCCCGTCGGGTACGTCCACTCGCTGGAGACCTTCGGCTCTGTGGACGGCCCCGGCGTCCGGTTCGTCGTCTTTCTGCAGGGGTGTGCCCTGCGGTGCAAATACTGCCATAACCCCGAGACATGGGCGGACGGCGGCGAGGAATGGACGGTGGAGCAGCTCTTCCAGCGGGTGTGGCGCTACCGCAACTACTGGGGCAGGAAGGGCGGCATCACGGTCAGCGGCGGCGAGCCGCTGCGCCAGATGGAGTTCCTGACGGCCTTCTTCGAACTGGCCCGCTCCAAGGGCGTGCACACGGCCCTCGACACCGCCGGTCAGCCCTTCCGCCTCGACGATGCGGCCTATCTGGCCGACTTTGACCGGCTGATGCGCTCCACCAGCCTCGTCATCCTCGACCTGAAGGAGATCGACCCGGAGAAGCACCGCCAGCTCACTGGAAAAGACAACGCCAACATCCTTTCGATGGCGCGCCACATCTCCGACCTCGGTGTCCCCCTCTGGATCCGCCATGTGCTGGTGCCCGGCCTGACCGACGACGAGGAGGGCCTGCGGAGGACTGCGGAGTTCATCTCGTCCCTCAGGACGGTGCAGCGGGTGGAAGTGCTGCCCTACCACACGCTGGGCCTCTTCAAATGGCAGAAGCTCGGCATCCCCTATCCCCTGCCCGACGCTGTCCCGCCCACGGCAGAACAGGTCAGGCGGGCCGAGGAGCTGCTGGAAGTCCACAAGTATCCGGGCTGACCGAAAGCTTTATCCATCGCAAGACCAGAGAGCCGCGCCGCCATGTCATCTTGCTCGGCGCTATTTTGGGAAATTGCGATAAAAGCTGAATCGCCATAACACAAAACACCCCATCTGTGCGTTCTGCTCCACCAGCAGGATGGTCATGCCTTCCTTGTGCACGTTCTGGATGATGTCGAAGATCTCCTGCACCAGCAGCGGCGAAAGGCCCATGGAAGGCTCGTCCAGCATCAGCATGGAAGCGTTGCTCATCAGTGCACGGCCCATAGCCAGCATCTGCTGCTCGCCGCCGGACATGGTACCGGCCAGCTGCTTGCGGCGCTCCTTCAGGCGGGGGAACAGCTCAAACACCTTTTCCTTGTTGGGTGCAATGGTGGAAGCAGGCTGGGTGTATGCACCCATGTCCAGATTTTCTTCCACGGTCATGTGCAGGAACACATGACGGCCTTCCGGCACATGGGCAAGGCCTGCTTCCACGATCTTGTGGGCGCGCATGCCCTTGATGCTGCTGCCCTTGTACAGGATGTCGCCGGTCTTGGGCTTCAGCAGGCCGGAAATGGTCTTCAGGGTGGTGGATTTGCCAGCACCGTTGGCACCGATCAGGGTGACGATCTCGCCCTGATCCACCTCGAAGGAGATGTCCTTGACGGCGTGGATGTTGCCGTAATAGACGTTGATGTTATCAACTTTCAGTAACGTATCAGCCATGGCTTAGCCCTCCTTCTTGCCCAGATAGGCTTCGATGACCTGCGGGTTGTTGCGGATCTCATCCGGCGTGCCCTTGGCGATGATGCGGCCGAAGTTCAGCACGGCAATGCCCTCGCAGATGCCCATGACCAGGCTCATATCATGCTCGATCAGCAGCACGGCGATGTTGAACTCGTCGCGGATGCGGCGGATGGTCTCGGTCAGCTCTGCAGTCTCAGAGGGATTCATACCGGCAGCAGGCTCGTCCAGCAGCAGCAGCTTCGGGCTGGTGGCCAGTGCACGCATGATCTCCAGACGGCGCTGTGCGCCGTAGGGCAGGCTGCCTGCCTGCACATTGGCGAGGTCTGCCATGTGGAAGATATCCAGCAGCTCCAGAGCACGCTCGGTGCACTTCTTCTCTTCCTTCCAGTAGTTGGGCAGGCGGATCAGCGAAGATGCCAGATTGTACTTCATGGACTCGTGCAGGCCCACCTTGATGTTATCGATCACGCTCAGCTCTTTGAACAGGCGGATGTTCTGGAAGGTACGGGCCACGCCCATGCGGTTGACCTGATAGGTCTTTTTGCCGGCGGTGGGCATACCATCGATCAGGATGGAGCCGCGGGTGGGCTGGTAAACGTTGGTCAGCAGGTTGAACACGGTGGTCTTACCGGCACCGTTGGGGCCGATCAGACCGGTGATCTCGTTGCGGCCGATCATCAGGTTGAAGCCATCCACGGCGGTCAGACCGCCGAAGTCGATGCCCAGCTCACGCACGTCCAGAATGGGCTTTTTGTCCTTGTCGCGGTCGGTCAAAAAGCCGCCGGAGGGCACACTGTGCAGCTTAGTCTGGTATTCACTCATGGTCCTTGCCCTCCTTTGCTTTCTTCTGGAACAGTTCGCCGTTCATGATCTTTTCCACAATGCGGCTCATGGAGAAGTCGTAGCTGCCAAGCAGGCCGCCCGGACGGAAGATCATCATGAGGACCAGCACCAGCGAGTAGACTACCATGCGGTAGCTGTCAAAGCTGCGGGTCGCCTCGGGCAGGATGGTAAGCACGGTCGCGGACAGGATGGAGCCCAGCATGGAGCCCATGCCGCCCAGAACCACCATAACCAGAATTTCGATGGACTTCATGAAGCCGAAGGTGGAGGGGTCCAGAACGCCCAGATAGCAGGCGTACAGGCCGCCGGCCAGACCGGCAAAGGCGGCAGAGAATGCAAAGGCCATGACCTTATAATAAGTAGTCTGGATGCCGCAGCTTTCGGCAGCGATCTCGTTATCACGGATGGCCAGCACGGCACGGCCGTGGCGGCTCTTCATCATGGCGTGGATGGCAAAGCATGTAATGACCACGCAGATGAACACATTGGCGAAGTTGGAATACTTGGGGATGTTCTTCAGGCCCTTGGCACCGTAGAACAGCTTGAAGCCCAGCACATCATCGATGTTGTTCAGGGTGATGCGGATGATCTCGCCAAAGCCCAGCGTCAGGATGGCCAGATAATCACCGGTCAGGCGCAGAGCAGGAATGCCGATCAGCACGCCGAACAGGCCCGCCACGATGCAGGCCAGCACCAGACCCACGACAAAAGCGACACCGGAGGGCAGATTGCTGTATTTCGTGAACAGGGCGCAGGTGTAAGCACCCACGGCCATGAAACCGGCGTGGCCCAGCGGCAGCTGGCCCAGATAACCGGTGGCAACGTTCAGCGAGACAGCCAGAATGATGTTGATGCCCACGGTGAGAAGCACCTTGTTCTGGTAGGTGGACAGCACGTTCTGGGTGAGGAAGGACAGGCCCACGAACAGCAGAGCCACCAGCACGGCGTTCATCAGGTAGCGCACGGGCATTTTGAGCGTTTTGCGTTTGGTATTCATCTTCATGCCCTCCTTACACCTTTTCCTGAACCTTGCGGCCAAGGAAGCCGGTGGGCTTGACCAGCAGCACGATGATCAGGATCGCAAACGTGACGGCATCCTTCCATGCGGAAAGGCCGATGGCGGAAACAAAGCACTCGCACAGGCCGATGGCGATGCCGCCGATCATGGCACCGGGAATGGAGCCGATGCCGCCCAGAACGGCTGCAACGAAGGCCTTCAGGCCAAGCATGGAGCCCATGGTGGGGGTCGCCTGCGGGTAGCTGCAGCAGTACAGCACCGAGCCGATACCGGCCAGTGCGGAGCCCACCGCAAAGGTAAAGGAAATGGTGCTGTTGACGTTAATGCCCATCAGACGGGCAGCGTCCATATCCTCAGACACGGCACGCATGGCCTTGCCGAGCTTGGTCTTCTGCACAAGGAAGGTGAGCACCAGCATGGACAGCACCGTGACCAGCAGGGTGATGACAGAGGTGAGGCCCAGCGGCACAGAGCCGATGCGGAAGGTCTGGTTGGTGTAGTAGGCCGGAATGACCTTTGCACCGGAACCGAGGATCAGCTCTGCAGTGTACTCCAGGAAGAAGGACACGCCGATTGCCGTGATCAGCAGGGAGATACGGGGTGCGTTGCGCAGCGGGGTGTAGGCGATCTTCTCGATCACAACGCCCAGCAGCGTGCAGGTGATGATGGTGGCGCACACAGCAGTGACCGGGCCAAGGCCCAGCTGATTCATCACGAACCAGGACATGTACGCACCAACCATAATGACATCGCCATGGGCAAAGTTCAGCAGCAGGATGATGCCGTACACCATGCTGTAACCCAGTGCGATCAGTGCATAGATGCTGCCAAGGGACAAGCCGTTGATCAGCTGGCTAAAAAACACTGTCATGGACTGATACTTCCTTTCTTTGCGGCGTTTGCACGCCTTTTGGGGAATGCACTTTTTTACCAAAAAAGCGGAGACGGCCGAGCAAAACCTGTTCCGGCGGTCTCCGCAATGGGTCTTTTATTTCTGAGTGCTGCCTTTATGCCGCACACCGGTGCGCAGGATCAAAGCAGATCAGAACATTTCCTTCAGAACGGGGGTTGCACCGTCGAAGCACAGGATAGCGGTCTGCTTGACGGGGTTGTGGTGCTCATCGAAGGTGAAGGTGCCGGTGATGCCATCGATGGTGCCGCCTGCGATGGCATCGATGACGGCCTGCTTATAGTCGTCATCACCAGCAGCCAGACCGGCATCCTCAGCAGCCTGAATGCCGTAGACAACGGTCATGGCAGCATCGTAGCCCAGAGGAGCGAAGCCGTTGGGGTACTCCTCACCGTACTCAGCCTTGTAGGCATTCTCAAAGTCGGGGTTGGAGCCCTTTGCGTAGTTTGCGCAGAAGTAGGCATCCTTCAGCTGGTCGGCAGTTGCGTAGCCTTCCAGACCATCCCAGCCGTCGCCGCCCAGGAAGGGAACTGCCAGACCGATGCTCTCAGCCTGAGCCAGGATCTGACCGACTTCCTGATAGTAGTTGGGGCAGAACACCACTTCGGGAGCCTTGCCCAGAATGGTGGTCAGCTGGGTCTTGTAGTCCACATCGCCCTCAGAGTAGGTCTCCTGATCGACGATGGTGCCGCCCAGGCTCTCGAACTCGTTGACGAAGTTCTCTGCCAGACCCTCGTTGTAGTCAGCGCCCTTCTGGAAGATGACGGCTGCCTTGGTGTAGCCCAACCGCTGGTAAGCGTAGTCAGCCATCTTGATGCCCTGGAACGGGTCGGTGAAGGTTGCGCGGAACACATTCTCGTTCACGGTGTCGGTCTCGGCATCGTAGGTGACAGCCTCAGCGGTAGCGGAAGCGGTGACCATGGGCATGTTGTAGTCTGCGCTCTCGGCAGCAAGTGCCAGAGTCGGGGTGGTGGTAACATCGCCCACCAGAGCGGTGATGCCCTGATCGCACATCTTGGTGAAGCAGGTAACAGCCTGAGTTGCATCGCCCTGCTCATCCATGGCGATGATCTCCAGCTGCTTGCCGTTGATGCCGCCCTTTTCGTTGACCTGCTTCAGGTACAGGGTAGCGCCGTTGACAACGGCCTGACCGTAAACGGAAACATCACCGGTCAGAGGTCCAAGAACGCCCACCTTGATGGTGTCGCCGGAAGCAGCGGCACCAGAAGCTGCGGTAGAGGCGGAAGCAGCAGTGCTGTTGGAAGAACCGCCGCATGCAGTCAGAACGCCGGCTGCAGCAACAACACCTGCAGCGGCCAGGAAATTACGACGAGAAATCATCTTTTTCATAGTGAATATCCTCCTTAGGAGCATTCGTGCTTCAGTATAAAAACGGAAGCAAGGCCCTCTTTCCCTCAAAGCGACCTTGCTTCGTTATCAATATTATAGACCTGTGAGCCAAAATCCGCAATTCACAAACCGTCCATACTTTCAGGGGCATTTTGTGGACTTTGTTGCCAAAATAGCCAAAAGCAGTGGGTCTGTTTTGTGCACTATTTCAATTGCTTCATTTTGTTTGTGTGTCAGGTGAACACAATTCACAAGTTGCAAAAGGGTTACAGGGTCTCCATTTCGGCATCTGCGGCAAACTCGGCCTCTGCACGTGCCTCGGCAGCTTTGCCCTCTGCTTCCGCTTTGGCCGGAGACTCTGCAAGGATCTTGCGGATGGCGGTGAAGTAGAACACCAGCGACAGGCCGGTGCCGATGCACCAGCCCACGGGCCATGCCATCCAGATGCCCGTGCTGCCCAGAGCAGTGCTGCTCAGTACAATGGCGATGCCCACGCGCAGGATCAGGTCGGAGAAGGTGGCGATCATAAAGCGCACCATCATGCCGCAGCCGCGCAGGATGCCGTCAGTGACCAGCTTGAGCGACACCACAAAGTAGAAGGGAGACAGGATGCGCAGGAACAGCATACCGGTGTCGATGGCCGGACCCTGCGGGTCATTCATGAACAGCAGCAGCAGGAAGCGGCCGAAGAAGAAGTACAGGAGCACGATGGGCACGCAGATGATCCACACCAGATTGCGGCCTGCGCCAAAGCCCTTGTGCACACGGTCCATCTTGCCCGCGCCCATGTTCTGGGAGGTGTAGTTGGAGATGCCGTTGCCCAGCGTGGTGAAGGAGGTGATGACCATGTTGTTCAGCTTGACGGCTGCAGAGTAGCCTGCAATGACGCTGGCACCAAAGGTGTTGATGACGCTCTGCAGGATGATGTTGCCCACAGAGACGAAGCTCTGCTGCAGGATGCTGGGGATGGCGACCATGGCTACCTTGCCCAGCATGTTCCAGGAGAAGAGCACCACCTTGTGGGTGGACTTGAAGGCACCGATGCGGCGGAACACCACCACCATGGCCAGCACGCAGCTCACGCCCTGGCACAGGAAGGTGGCCCATGCCACACCGGCTACGCCCATCTTGAGACCGGCCACGAACAGGATGTCCACGCCGATGTTGGACAGGGACGAGACTGCCAGAAAATAGAAGGGCGTTTTGCTGTCGCCCAGAGCGGAGAAGATGCCGGTGGCGATGTTGTAGAAGAACATGAAGGGCAGGCCCAGCACGTAGATATCCAGATACAGCGAAGAATCCGCAAGGATCTCCTCCGGGGTGTTGATGAGCTCCAGCAGGCTGTGGCAGCCCACAAGGCCGATCAGCATCAGCACGGCGCACAGCACGGCAGAGCCGATCAGGGAAGTGTAGACCGAAGTCTTCATCTCATCGTAGTCCTTTGCGCCAAAGTAGCGGGACACGATGACCGAGCAGCCAATGTTGCAGCCAAAGGCAAATGCAATGAAGATCAGGGTGATCTCGTAGCTGTTGCCCACAGCAGCCAGTGCATTCTCGCCGATGAACTTGCCTGCAACAAGGCTGTCGGCAATGTTGTACAGCTGCTGGAAGATGATGCTGCCGAACATGGGCAGGCAGAACTGCCACAAAACCTGTGACGGCTTGCCGACCGTCAGATCCTTATTCATATAAAATCCTCCTCTATCTACCATAAAGAAACATATTAGAACCAAAAACAGTATAGAGTCGTCCTGACAAAAAGTAAAGAAAAATTTTAGTATATCTGCCATATGAAATTAATATGATAGGCATGACGCATCCCCGCTGCTGCCAGTGGGCAGACTGTAAAGACCAGCTGTTTCCTGCTTTGCCGGAATGTTCTGCCCCATCGGCTGCCGTTTTTTGCCCCTTAAAAAGTTTACATCCACAAACATGCGCATCGGCTCTTGCACCGGGCCGGAAAGCGTGGTAGGATACTATTGGTTAGTTAGGCATAACTATCATAATTGGCCGTCACCCGTCTGCCCGCCCCGGGCAGCACAGGGAAGGAAATGATATTCAGGAGGTTTTCGAGATGAACTATCTGGAAATTGAATCTGTTGTAGGCCGCGAGATCCTGGACTCCCGCGGCAACCCCACCGTGGAAGCGGAAATCACTCTGGCCGACGGCACTGTGGCACGCGGCTGCGCACCTTCCGGCGCATCCACTGGTGAGTTTGAAGCTCTGGAGCTGCGGGACGGCGACAAGGGCCGCTATCTGGGCAAGGGCGTGACCAAGGCTGTTGAGAACATCAACACCGTCATTGCTGATGCTGTTGTGGGCATGGATGCCTCCGACATCTACGCCATCGACGCTGCCATGATCAAGGCCGCCGGCACCAAAGATAAATCCAATCTGGGCGCAAACGCCATTCTGGCCGTGTCCATTGCCGCCTGCCGTGCAGCCGCTGCTTCTCTGGATATGCCGCTGTACCGCTTTCTGGGCGGTGTGAACGGCAACCGCCTGCCCGTGCCCATGATGAACATTCTGAACGGCGGCGCACACGCCACCAACACCGTGGATACGCAGGAGTTCATGATCATGCCCGTGGGCGCGCCTTCCTTCAAGGAAGCTTTGCGCTGGTGCGCGGAGGTCTTCCACGCGCTGGCTTCCATCCTGAAGGCCAAGGGTCTGGCTACCTCTGTGGGCGATGAGGGCGGCTTTGCCCCCAACCTGTCCAGCGACGAGGAGACCATTGAGACCATTCTGGCCGCCATCGAAAAGGCCGGTTACGTGCCCGGCAAGGACTTCATGCTGGCTATGGATGCCGCGTCCTCCGAGTGGAAGAGCCCCAAGGGCAAGGGCTTCTACAAGCTGCCCAAGGCCGGCACCGAGTTCACCTCCAGCGAGCTGATCGCACACTGGAAGAGTCTGGTGGAAAAGTACCCTATCATCTCCATCGAGGACGGTCTGGATGAAGAGGACTGGGAAGGCTGGCAGGAGATGACCCGCGAGTTGGGCGGCAAGGTCCAGCTGGTGGGCGACGACCTCTTTGTGACCAACACCGAGCGTCTGGCCAAGGGCATCGGGCTGGGTGCAGGCAACGCGATCCTGATCAAGCTGAACCAGATCGGCTCTGTTTCCGAGACGCTGGAGGCCATCAAGATGGCCCACAAGGCCGGTTACACCGCCATCAGCTCTCACCGCTCCGGCGAGACCGAGGACACCACCATTGCCGATCTGGCCGTGGCGCTGAACACCTGCCACACATCACTCAGGCAGCCCTGAGCGCTGGACGTATAGATGCCATCCGTCAGGCTGGCGGCGTTGTCGGCAGCGGGCACAGTGCCGGTGTACTTGATGTACAGGCCGAGCACAACTGCCATAATGACAGTGACAACAGCCATGATGATAACATTCCGGGTGAGTTTCTTCATAAAAAGATCAAATGCTCCCTTTGACGTGA
>VOFC01001222.1_pt1 | contig 24971 bp, 41 predicted proteins | sample 5384161 | NCBI WGS metagenome assembly VOFC01 (sample SAMN12384722, study PRJNA508395) | human gut metagenome | isolation source: healthy gut B | host: Homo sapiens | reverse complement strand
AAGTGAAATTACCGGGAGAAGGAGGAACAAAAAAACGCTGCAAACCCCGAAAAAAGGCTTGCAGCGGTGCTTTCTGGCGTCCCAGAGAGGATTTGAACCTCCGACCCCACGCTTAGGAGGCGTGTGCTCTATCCAGCTGAGCTACTGAGACATTTTTAAGATTTATGTAATGCCACTTCTGGCCGGCAGCCTTGATGGACTCATCGGCATAATCCACAGCGATCAGTTGACGGGTCAGGTCAGCCAGACGGTTACGAGTGGCCTCCTGGCCCAGATACATGCCAAGGCCGTGCTCAGCGTTGTCCTCGAACAGGGAGTTCGCCCAAGCGGGACCGTGGCCGTTCTTATCGGTGCAGTAGGGAGAAGTTGCGGCAGGACCGCCCCAGATGGAGGAGCAGCCGGTGGCGTTGGAGATGTACATCCGGTCACCGAAGAGCTGGGTGACGAGACGGGCATAGCTGGTCTCGGCGCAGCCGGCGCAGGAGCCGGAGAACTCCAGATAGGGCTGCTTGAACTGGCTGCCCTTGACGGTGTTGTCCTGCATGTCGGCCTTGGGAGCGACCTCGGCCACGCAGTAGTCGAACACATCCTGCTGTGCGGCTTCCTCTTCCTGACCAACCATGGTCAGGGCACCCACGGGGCAGACGCCCACGCACACGCCGCAGCCCATGCAGTCCAGAGGAGACACGGCCATGGTGTACTTTGTAAACGCCCTTGCCCTTGCCAGCCTTCACGTCCACGATCTTGGCAGCGGCGGGAGCCTTGGCGGCCTCCTCCTCAGTCAGAGCGAAGGGACGGATGGTAGCATGGGGCAGACATACATATGCGCAGTTGTTGCACTGGATGCACTTGGAAGCGTCCCAAGCGGGAACGGTCACGGCAACGCCGCGCTTCTCATAAGCGGCAGCGCCCTGCTCGAACTGGCCGTCCACATGAGGCAGGAAGGCGGAAACAGGCAGGCTGTCGCCGTCCATACGGCCCACGGGGAACATGATGTCCTCCACCTGCTTCACAACGCCCTCGCGGGCCGGTGAGCTTGGTGGTCACAGTCTCGTCCTTGGCGTCAGCCCAATCGGCGGGCACGTCGAACTTCTTGTAAGCGGTAGCGCCCAGATCGATGGCCTTGTGGTTCATGTCCACAACGTCCTGGCCCTTCTTCAGGTAGGAGTGGGTGGCGGCGTCCTTCATGTACTGCAGGGCCTCGGTCTCAGGCAGAACCTTTGCCAGAGAGAAGAAGGCGGACTGCAAGATGGTGTTGGTGCGCTTGCCCATGCCGATCTGCTTGGCCAGGTCGATGGCGTTGATGGTGTAGACCTGGATATTGTTCTTGGCAATGTAGCGCTTGGAAGCGGCATCCAGATGGTGGCTGAGCTCCGCGTCATCCCACTGGCAGTTGATCAGGAACACACCGCCGGGCTTCACATCGCGGACGATGGGGAAATGCTTGGTAATGTAGGCAGGCACGTGGCAGGCCACAAAGTCAGCCTTGTTGATATAGTAAGAAGACTTGATGGGCTGATCGCCGAAACGCAGATGGCTGACGGTGACGCCGCCGGTCTTCTTGGAGTCATACTGGAAGTAGGCCTGGATGTACTTGTCGGTATGGTCGCCGATGATCTTGGTGGAGTTCTTGTTGGCGCCAACAGTACCGTCGCCGCCCAGACCCCAGAACTTGCACTCGATGGTGCCGGCAGGAGCAACGCCGGGAACGGCCTTCTCCTCCAGGGACAGGTGGGTGACATCGTCCACGATGCCCAGAGTGAACTCGTGCTTGGGAGCGTCCTTCTTCAGCTCGTCATACACGGCGAAGACGGAGGCAGGAGGCGTATCCTTGCTGCCCAGACCGTAACGGCCGCCGATGACCTTCATGTCATTGAAGCGGTTGGCGTTGGCCAGAGCGGTGACAACATCCTTATAGAGGGCTCGCCCTCGGAGCCGGGCTCCTTAGTGCGGTCCAGAACGGCCAGAGCCTTGCAGGTAGCGGGGGATGGCAGCCAGCAGCTTATCGGCCCGGAAGGGACGATACAGGTGGACCTTCACCATGCCGACCTTCTCGCCGTGAGCGTTCATGTAGTCGATGACTTCCTCTGCCACGTTGCAGATGGAACCCATGGCGATGATGACGCGGTCGGCATCGGGAGCGCCGTAGTAGTTGAAGAGCTGATAGTTGGTGCCCAGCTTCTCGTTGATCTTGCCCATGTACTTCTCGACGACCTCGGGGAGATCCTCGTAGTACTTGTTGCAGGCTTCACGGTGCTGGAAGAAGATATCGCCGTTCTCATGAGAACCGCGCATTATGGGACGCTCGGGGTTCAGGGCGTGCTTGCGGAACGCCGCCACGGCGTCCATGTCGCACATCTCCTTCAGATCATCGTAATCCCAGACGGCGACCTTCTGGATCTCGTGAGAGGTCCGGAAACCGTCGAAGAAGTTGATGAAGGGAACGCGGCCCTCGATGGCGGCCAGATGGGCCACGGGAGCCAGGTCCATGACCTCCTGAACGTTGGTCTCGCACAGCATGGCGAAGCCGGTCTGACGGCAGGCCAACACGTCGGAGTGGTCACCGAAGATGTTCAGCGCATGGGTGGAGACCGTACGGGCGGAAACGTGGAACACGCAGGGCAGAAGCTCGCCGGCGATCTTGTACATGTTGGGGATCATCAGCAGCAGGCCCTGAGACGCGGTGTAGGTGGTGGTCAGCGCACCGGCTGGCCAGGGAGCCATGGACGGTACCGGCGGCGCCGGCCTCGGACTGCATCTCGACCACCTTGACGGTGTTGCCGAAGATGTTTTTCCGGCCGTTGGCTGACCACTGGTCCACATAGTCTGCCATGGGAGAGGACGGGGTGATGGGATAGATCCCCGCCACTTCGGTAAAGGCGTAGCTGACATATGCAGCGGCGTTGTTACCGTCCATGGACTTGAATTTTCTTACCATAAACTCTTACCTCCTGTCGGTGGATACCGTCTGCAGAACGGCTCTCACCGGTTTTTGGCATTTGGGCTCTCTCCTCAAACGCCATTCGCCGTAATTGTAGCACTTCCTCTACAATTTGTAAACAGAAAAGCTCAGATTTTTTGAAACTTAATCGGTTTTCTTGTTCTTTTTGGAAAAATATGTTTATTTTTTTAACTTTGCCGCCCCTTTTGGGTTCCCAAAATCACGTAGTGTGGTACAATTTCTTTAATCAGAAAAATGTAAACAAAATTTTAAACTTTTTTCAGGAGGCGCCGCTATGGTCACCACTGTGCGTTCTCTGGGCCTCAACGGTATTGCCGGCTATGAGGTCACAGCCGAGTGTTTTCTCTCCGGCGGTCTGCCCGCCTTCGACATCGTGGGGCTTCCAGACGCCGCCGTCCGGGAGGCCCGGGAGCGGGTCCGGGCGGCGGTTAAAAACTGCGGAGCAAAATTTCCCGTCAGCCGCATCACCGTCAATCTGGCCCCCGCCGGTACGAAAAAAGCGGGCACGGTCTACGATCTGCCTATTTTCGTAGGGCTGCTGGCGGCAGACGGAAATCTGCCTACCCCGCCCAAGGACGCTGCTTTCATCGGCGAGCTAAGTCTCACCGGTGCCCTGCGGGGCGTCAGCGGTGTATTGCCCATGGCGCTGGCCGCCCGGGAGGCAGGTATCCGGACGCTGTATGTCCCGGCGGACAACGCTGCCGAAGCAACGCTGGCGGAGGGATTGACCGTCTACGGCGTCCCGAACGTGGGCGCACTGGTGGCCCATCTGAAAACGAGGCCCCTCTCTCCCCCGCCCCGGTCTGGGTACCGGAGCCGGAGGAAACCGGCCTGCCGGACTTGCAGGACGTGATGGGACAGGAGCATGTAAAGCGGGCACTGGAGATCGCCGCGGCAGGTGGACATAATCTTTTGCTGATTGGCTCCCCCGGAGTGGGCAAATCCATGCTGGCCAAGCGGCTGCCCTCTATCCTGCCGGAGCTGAGCCGTCCCGAAGCGCTGGAGACCTCCGGCATCTGGTCCGTGGCGGGACTGACGGACCCCCGCCACCCTCTGCTGACCCAGCGGCCCTTTCCGCTCGCCTCACCACACCGCCTCCGCCGCCGCACTGACCGGCGGCGGCCCGTTGCTGCGGCCGGGGGAGATGTCCCTGGCCCACAACGGTGTTCTGTTTTTGGACGAGCTGCCGGAATTTCACCGGGACGTGCTGGAGGCTCTCCGTCAACCCTGGAGGACGGCATCGTCACCGTGGCACGGGCAGGCGGCACCCTGCGGCTCCCCGCCCAATTCCAGCTGGTGTGCGCCATGAATCCCTGCAAGTGCGGCTGGCGGGGCCACCCCTCCGGGAAGTGCACCTGCTCGGACAAAGAGGTGGAGAAGTACGTCCAGAAGATCTCCGGTCCTCTGCTGGACCGGATCGACCTCCATGTGAACGTCCCCTCTGTGGAATACGAGGCCATGCGGCGAAAGTCCAAGCCGGAATCCTCCGCTCAGGTCAAGGAACGGGTGGACGCCGCCCGCGCCATTCAGTCCAGGCGGTTTGAGGGCACCGGCATCCCCTGCAACGCCCAGATGACGCCCCCTATGGTGGGCCGGTTCTGTGAGCTTGATTCCCGGTGCGACGCGCTGATGAAGTCCGCCTTTGAGCGCATGGGTCTCACCGCCCGGAGCCATGACCGGGTACTGCGGGTAGCCCGGAACCATTGCGGATCTGGACGGTGCGGAGCATATCGGCGTGGAGCATTTGTCAGAGGCCATTCAGTACCGGAACACCGACATTCTGAAGGGGTAAAGCCGAACAGGAGATGTGTCTAAAACGCATCTCCTGTTTTTATTTGTTTTGACGAAGCATTTGTGCAATTTGACTATAAAAACTTTAAAAAATTTGTTGACAAAGACGATTACCTGGCGTATAGTAGCGTCGAAATCAGAAAGAAGGAGGTACACACCATGGCAATCCTGTTTACGGTCTCTATGCTGGCTGTGGCTGGCGGTATGATCTGCTCTCACGCGGAATAAACCGTCTCCAAAGATAGACCAATTAAAAGAAATATGATCTGAAGAAAGACCCGTCCTGCCAAATGGCAGGTCTTTTTTTATGTATTTGTATTCTTCGCTCCGTTTTGGGACATACTGCGGACATCCGTTTTTATAAAGGAGGAACCGCCATGTCCATCCCCTTTCAGGACAGTGAGACCGCCAAAAATCTTCTCCGCGCCTTTGCCGGAGAAAGTCAGGCCCGGAACCGCTATGACTTTGCCGCCAACCTCTGCCAGAAGCAGGAATTACAGGCGATGGCCTTTATCTTCCAAGCCACAGCCAAGCAGGAACAGGCCCACGCCAAGGTTTTCTGGGACCATCTGCAAGCCCTGAACGGTCAAAATCTGCCTATCTACGGCGCTTACCCCATTGAGGGCACCAACCGGATCCTGGAGCTGCTGCGTGCCGCCCAGCACAATGAGCACGAGGAGCATGGTTCCGTATACCCCTCCTTCGCCGCCATCGCGACCCAGGAGGGCTTCCCCGGAGGCCGCCGCCTCCTTCCGGCAGATTGCCGCCATTGAACAACTCCACGGCGAGCGTTTCGGCCTGCTGGCAGACCAGCTGGAAAGTGGGGCTCTCTTCGTCTCGCAGATAGAGACCGGCTGGATGTGTCTAAACTGTGGCCACACCCAAAACAGTCTGGAGGCCCCGAAGCAGTGCCCCGTCTGTAATCACGGTCAGGGCTGGTTTATCCGGTTGGAGTTGGCCCCTTGGACTCCAGTGGTAAAGCAAATATGAATTAAGAACTATGCTTCATCGGGGAGCGGCAAGCAAAAACAGGCTGAAAGCGACGCTTTCAGCCTGTTTTCTTATATATGGTGTGAATACGATCAGCCGCGAGCACCTCGTTGCTGGTGCCGTACTGGTAGCCGCAATGAATTTCCCCGTTATCCAGTGGGAACTTGCAGCCGGTCTCCGTGATGCCCCGGGCGGTGCCGGTGATATTCACCAGAGAGTAGAAGGGAAACCGCTCTCGGAATCTCCACCTTCTCCGCCCCCACCAGCTCCATCTCCGCATAGTCGTCTACCAGCAGGGCACCGGTTGCCCCTGCTCCCGCAGCATGACCAGCAGATAGACATTTACCAGCGTGTGATCCAGCCGCCCGCCGGAGACGCCCACCAGCAGGAAATTCGTCGAACCCCCGGCGCAGAGCCTCTGGCGCGCATACACCGTGTCCGTGTCATCTTTTTTCACCGGCAAAACAATAGTCTCCCGGTCAGTCTCCGGCTTTTCGTGGGAGTCGAAGTCTCCCACGATAAGATCCGGCTCTCTCTCCAGCCCCGCCTGATGTCGCAGGCCGCAGTCGCAGTAAATGAAAAAGTCATCGGGCCGGAAATAGCCGCACCCGTTCATAGGTCCGGATCTCCGCGCCGCCGATGATCACGCAGCGTCTCACATGTATCACATCCTTTTTCTGCTATCATACCCCGTTTTTTGCGGCGCCGCAATCTTTTTGCGGATAAAAACGCAAAAACCTGAAATCCTAACACTACCAACTGGAAAAGGAGTGAGCCTATGGAAACAGGCATCCATAATACCTCCGAGATTGGGCGGCTGCGGAAGGTTCTGCTGCACCGGCCCGGTCAGGAGCTGGAAAACCTTATGCCGGAATATCTGGAACGGCTGTTATTTGACGATATTCCCCTACTGAAGGAAGCCCAAGCCGAGCATGACGCCTTCGCCCAGTGCCTCCGGGACGCCGGGGTGGAGGTGGTGTACCTCATCGATCTGGTGGTAAATTCCCTGACTTCCCCAGAGGCGCGGCAGGAACTGGTAACACAATTCTTAAAGGAGGCGGATCTGCCGGATGAAGCCGTTGGGAAGCCGTAGAGGAGTATCTCTCCGGCATGAACGACCGGGAAATGGTGGCGGCCATGATGGCTGGCATCCGCCGTAGCGACCTGCGAAAACAGGGCAGGCCGTCTCAGCGACCATCTCTCCGCTTGAGGAGGACTATCCCTTCGCCGTGGACCCCATGCCCAACCTCTACTTCACCCGGGACCCCTTCGCCACCATCGGCACCGGCGTATCCATCCACAATGCACACCGTTACCCGAAACCGGGAGACGCTGTTCGGCCGGTTCATCTTTGAGCATAACCCATGGTACCAGAACGCCCCCCGCTGGTATGACCGCAGTGCATCTTCCTCTCTGGAGGGCGGCGACATTCTGGTGCTGTCTCCCTCAGGTGTTGGCTGTGGGCATCTCTCAGCGGACGGAGGAGGACTCCATCGACCATCTGGCTCAGACAGTCCTCTCCCAGAGTAAGACCTTCCAAAAAGTTCTGGCCTTCAACATTCCCAAGAGCCGCTCCTTCATGCATCTGGACACCGTGTTCACCATGGTGGACCGGGACAAGTTCACTGTCCACCCCAACATTCTCAGCGACATCACCGTGTTCGTCATGGAGCTGGGCGAAAACCAGCAGATGCAGATCCGTCAGGAGACCGGGCGGCTGGAGGATATTCTCAAGGAGCATCTGGGACTTAGTCAGGTGACGCTGATCCCCTGCGGACAGGGCAGCGTCATCGACGCGGCCCGGGAGCAGTGGAGCGACGGCAGCAACACCCTGGCCATTGCCCCCGGCGAGGTGGTGGTCTACACCCGGAATCATGTCACCAACCGCTCCTTGGAGGAGGCGGGCATCCGCATCCACGCCATTCCCAGCGCCGAGCTGAGCCGGGGGCGGGGCGGCCCCGGTGCATGAGTATGCCGCTGATCCGGGACGATCCAGACAGGCGACGGTTCGCAGAAAGCGCGGCTTTGCCGCGCAGAATGCACCCACATTTTCTTTTGAGACATCAAACGCACGATTGGTACGGAGATGTGCGGCTATGCCGCACCGGATTGAATCCCCATTTTCTTTTCGTCTTGCCGAAAAGATTACCGGGGTTCCCGGCGGAACTGTACCGGTTCGGTACGGAGAAGTCAAGGGGGATATTCTCTTTTGAAAAGAGAATGTCCCCCCACCGGCCCCCTAAAGAGAAACGCGGGGGGATTTCGATTTCCCCCCGCACCCCCTTGAAACGACACAAAGGGGCGGGCTGCGGCCCTCCCCTTTGGAAACCCCTCTTTATCCTGAGGATAAGGGGAGCCCTCTGGCAGCGGGGAGAGGAGCAGAGGGTGTCCTCTTTGCGACCCAACGAATGCCATGCCCGCAAATGCGGGGACGCACGGTCATTTGGGTACTTTCAGCGCAGCCGGCAGAAGACTTCTGATTTTGTCGGCAGTTCGTACCGGCCGCTCTTCCCGGTATGGGTGAGTTGACACAAGTTGTCAACTCATCCCTGAACATTTTTTCTTTTCCACCGTGCACGGCGCATTTTCTTTTTGATGTCTCAAAAAGAAAATGGGGTGCGTCCCCTGCGGCGGTTCTCCCTTTGGAGCAAAGAGAATGTAAGAAACATTCCAATGGGCAAAGCCCATTTGGGTCTTCAATTCACATGGCATCAAAACCAGCGGCCAAAGCGGCGCCTAAATTTATAAATCAGTTTATGGTAAATCAAAAGGAGCGATCATCATGGCAGTCAATTTAAAGGGCCGCAGTTTTCTCTCGCTGGCCGACTTCACCCCGGAGGAACTTCGCTATCTGCTGGATCTGGGCCATGACCTGAAGGCCAAGCGGCGGGCAGGCGTCTGCGCCCCCACCATACAGGGCAAGCACATCGTCCTGCTGTTTGAAAAGACCTCCACCCGCACCCGCTGTTCTTTTGAGGTAGCGGCCACCCAGGAGGGGCGCCCATGTCACCTATCTGGACGCTGGTTCTTCCCAGATGGGCAAAAAGGAATCCCTGGAGGACAGCGCCAAGGTGCTGGGCCGCTTCTTCGACGGCATCGAGTACCGGGGCTACGAGCAGAGCGTGGTGGAGGACCTGGCGAAGTGGAGCGGCGTGCCGGTGTGGAACGGCCTCACCGACGCCGACCATCCCCACCCAGATCTTAGCGGATCTGATGACCATTGAGGAGCACTGCAAAAAGCCTTTAAACAAAGTGAAAGTGGTGTTCCCCGGCGATGTGCGGAATAATATGTGCTATGCGTGGATGATGGGCGCAGCCAAGCTGGGGATGCACTTCGTGGCCATGGGGCCGGAGGAACTGGCCAAGCAGATGGATCAGGAGGTGGTGCAGTCCACCTTCGCCGAGGCACGGAAAAACGGCGGCCTCATCGAGATCACCGACCATATGGAGGATCTAAAGGGGGCCGACGTGATCTACGGGGACGTGTGGGCTTCCATGGGAGAGGAAGCCCAGATCCCGGAACGGGTACGGCTGCTCTCCCCCTTCCGGGTGACGGAGGAGACACTGAAAGCCACGGAGAATCCTGATGTGCTGTACCTTCACTGTCTGCCCTCCTTCCACGATTTTGAAACGAAGATGGCCAAGGAGTGGCACGAAGGGGCGTGGACATCCGGGAGGTCACGGACGAGGTGTTCCGCTCCCGCCACAGCGTGGTTTTCGACGAGGCGGAGAATCGGATGCACTCCATCAAGGCCGTGATGGTAGCCACCATCGGCGCATAAATCTGCCTGCAAGGAGGGAAGGATCCCATGGAGCAGCGCAAATTCCGAATGCCCACGGCCTACACGATCCTGTTCTGCCTGATCATTCTGGTGGCCGTCACCACATGGTTCATCCCGGCGGGCAGCTATGACTATCTGGACGGCGTTCCCGTCTCCGGCAGCTACCACGCCGTCGATCCCGCGCCGCAGGGGGCGGGGGCGGTGCTGAAAGCAGCCTTCAGGGGCTTTTACGATGCAGTGGATGTCTGCGTGTTCATCCTGATGGTGGGCGGCTTTCTGGGCGTTGTGATGAAAACCGGCGCCATTGATGCCGGGGTCAGCAACGTGATTGCCCGGCTTCAGGGAAAGGAGAGCTGGCTCATTGCCATCCTGATGGTGTTCTTTGGGCTCGGCGGCACCACCTACGGCATGTGGGAGGAGACCATGGCCTTCTTCCCCTCCTGCTGCCTATTTTTCTGGCGGCGGGCTATGACGCTGTGGTAGGCGGTGGCGGTGATCCTGCTGGGGGCCGGAGCGGGTGTCATCGCCTCCACGGTGAACCCCTTTGCCACCGGCATCGCAGCAGGCTTCGCCGGAGTCTCGCTGGGAGACGGCATCCTCTGGCGGCTCATTCAGTTTGTGATCTTTGAGGGAATCGCCATCTGGTATGTCTCCGCCTATGCCGCCAGAGTGAAAAAAGACCCCCGATACTCGGTGGTAGGCATCGGTGCAGGACGTCTCCACGCCGACGTAGGCCGCGTCCAGCCCCTGACGAGACGGCACACGCCATCCTCATCGTCTTTGCCGCGACCTTCCTTGTGATGATTTACGGCGTCATCCCCTTTGACGAAATGGGCCTGCCGCTGCCGGTGCTGGGCTGGTGGTTCCCGGAGCTGTCCGCCCTGTTTCTGGTGGGCGGCATCGTGGTGGGGCTGATGGACCGGCTGGGGGAGGTGGAGCTGGCAGAGACCTTCGTCTCCGGCTGCACGGATCTTCTGGGCGTGGCCTTCATCATCGGCATCAGCCGGGGCATCACCGTGCTGATGAACGACGGCCGTATCACCGACACCATTCTTCACTGGGGAAAACGCCCTGTCCGGGCTGGGAGCCGTGGCCTTTGTGGTGCTGGTGTATCTCATTTACCTGCCGTTGTCCGTGCTGATTCCGTCCTCCTCCGGTCTGGCCACACTGTCCGTGCCGGTGGTGGCTCCGCTGGGACAGTTCGCCGGGGTAGGCGGCGATGTGGTGGTCACAGCCTTCCAGTCCGCCTGCGGCCTTGTGAATCTGGTGACGCCTACTGCCGCCGTGGTGATGGGGGCGCTGGCGCTGGGGCGCATTCCCTATGAAAAATGGCTGAAATTCGTGTGGAAGCTGATCCTGATCTTTCTGCTGCTGACCGGCCTATTGCTGGTGCTGCAGCCGCGCTGTCCTGATCGGACCGCCGTGCCCTCCGGGGCGCGGCGGTTTTTTCGCATAGCACCGTACGCCGCCGCCGCATAGATATGAAACGGACAAACACAGGAGGCGTCGCTATGAAGAAATGTTTTTTTGCCTTGGTCCTGCCGCTGGCCTTGCTGCTCACCGCCTGCGGCAGAGAACCGAGACCCGCCGCTCTCCTTTTAGGGACAGGCTGCGGACTTAAACGAATCGGAACCCTGTTGGTGATTGACGGACAGAGCATCCCTGCGTGGGAATACCTCTATTGGCTGGCACCGGACTGCCGCCAGATGGAGGAACGCTGCGAAGCCGCCGGGGAACCAGTGGACTGGACCGCTCCGCTCTCTGAGGGTGGCACACCGGGGGATCTGGTAAAGGCCGATGCGCTGGCGGACACGGCCCTTTATGCTGCCGTGGGGACCTGGGCGGCGGCATACGGCTGCACGCTGACGGACGCTGAGCGGAACTGCACTTCCGGAACGGCACTACGCCTATCTGACGCTGGAGCAGGGGCGGCATCTGACGGAGACCGGTGTGCAATATGCCAAATTATACGCCCTCTACGAGACCCCCGGACAGTGCCTTGGCTCCCGGCGGAAAACGAGCTGGCTCTGTTTGAACAGCAAACTGCTCCGCTGACGGCAGAACGGCTCCTGATCCCCTTCGGCTCTGACCGAACGGCCGCCCGGCAAAAAGGCAGCGGACTGTTCGCGCATCTGAACGCCGCCGCGGATCCGGCAGCCGCCTTTGACGCGCTGCTGGCAGAGACCGGAGGCGCATTATTGGAAGAAACGGATTGGACGCCCTCCCTTCAGGATGCGGCGGCCACTCTGGAACCGGGACAGTTTTCCGGCATTATCGAGACCGAAAACGGTTTCGTCATCCTCCGGCGTCTGCCTGCGGACCGGGATGCTCTGCGGGAAGCCTACTTCGACAGCCTGCTGCAAGGATACCGCTGACGCCAGCGAGATCCGATGGTCTCTTCCGCCTATGAAACCCCTGCGTCCCGCCGCCTTCTGGACCGCACTGAAGCAGGCCTCCGGCTGAGAGTCATTTTTTTGTTAAATTTTCGTCAATTTAGACGAAAGTCACAACGGTTTTGTGAAAGATTTAACGAAAATTCGTGAAATGCAGATTATCGTTGACGCGCCGAGAAAAAACTCCTATAATTTTACTTGCAGCGATAGAAATGAACCCGCTTGATAAAAAATTAACGAGTCATTCCTGCTTCCCTCATAAACCCGGCAGGCATTGTCCTGCCTAAAAAACACAAAACGGAGGATCAACATGAAAGAACTTTATGTCGTCAATTGCTGCCGTACCGCTATCGGCTCCTTTGGCGGCTCCCTGAAGAACACTCCCCGCAGCGGAGATGGGCGCCATCGTTGTGAAGGAGGCTCTGAAGCGCGCTAACGTCGCTCCCGAGAACGTGGATGAGCTGATGTTCGGCTGCATCCTGACCGCCGGTCAGGGCCAGAACCCCGCCCGTCAGGTCTCCGTGAAGGCCGGTATTCCCTATTCCGTTCCCGCTTACACCGTGGGCATGGTCTGCGGCTCCGGCATGAAGTCTGTCATTGAGGGCGCCCGTCCATCCTGGCCGGTGACTCCGATATCGTGGTCTGCGGCGGCACCGAGAACATGAGCGCTGCTCCTTACACCCTGCCCGACGAGCGCTGGGGCGCCCGTATGAGCGACAAGAAGGTTGTCGACGAGATGATCAAGGACGGCCTGTGGGACGCTTTCAACAACTATCACATGGGTACCACCGCCGAGAATATCAACGACATCTGGGGCATCACCCGCCGGGAGCAGGATGAGTTCGCCGCAGCTTCTCAGCAGAAGGCCTGCGCTGCCCGGGACTCCGGCCGGTTCGACGACGAGATCGTTCCCGTTCCCGTGAAGGTCAAGAAGGAGATCGTGGAGTTCAAGCGCGATGAGTATCCCAAGGAGAATGTCACCGCTGACAGCATTGCCAAGCTCCGCGGCGCTTTCCCCGTGGGCCCCGAATCTCCCAATCCCGTGGTTGTGAACACCTTTGAGCCCACCGGCTCCAGGATGCTGAGGACAAGGGCACACCCCGCGTGACCGCTGCCAACGCCTCCGGCATCAATGACGGTGCTGCCGCTATCGTGCTGGCCTCCGGCGAGGCTGTGGCCAAGTACGGTCTGAAGCCCATGGCCAAGCTGATCGGCTGGGGCCAGGGCGGCGTGGATCCCAAGATCATGGGCGTGGGCCCCGTGGTCGCCTCCCGCAACGCCATGGCCAAGGCTGGCGTGACCATCGACGACATCGATCTGGTGAGGCTAACGAGGCGTTCGCTGCTCAGTCCATCGCTGTGGCCCGCGAGCTGCACTTTGACATGAGCAAGGTCAACGTCAACGGCGGCGCCATCGCTCTGTTCATGCTGTTCTGGGCGGCGTTCTCCATGGCCACGCACACGTCATGGTAGCTGGCGGGCTGGATGAGCCGGGCGGTCAGATCCACCACGGACACATCGTTGGTGGGTACACGGAAGCTCATGCCGGTCATCTTGCCCTTCAGTTCCGGGATGACCAGACCAACCGCCTTGGCCGCACCGGTGGTGGAGGGAATGATGTTGCCCATGACACTGCGGCCCGTCCGCCAGTCGCGGCCTGCCCGGGAGTCCACGGCCTTCTGCTTGGCGGTGGCGGCGTGGATGGTACTCATCAGGGCCTGCTGGATACCGAAGGTATCGTTGATGACCTTGGTCATGGGGGCAAGGCAGTTGGTGGTGCAGGAGGCGTTGGACACCACGTTCATATCCGGGGTGTACTTCAGATGGTTGACGCCCATGACGAAGGTGGGCATGATGTCATCCTTGGAAGGGGCTGAGATAATGACCTTCTTAGCGCCGTTCTGCAAATGGGCGCTGGCCTTCTCCACGGTGTTGAAGGCGCCGGTGGATTCAATGATGTATTCTGCGCCGCAGTCATCCCAGGGGATCTGGGAAGCATCGCTCTCGCTGTAGACCCGGATCTTCTTGCCGTTGATGATGAGGTGCCGGTCATCATGCTCCACAGTATCACGGAAAGTGCGGAACACGGAGTCATATTTCACCTGATATACCATATAATCCAGATCCGCATTCCGCAGGTTGATGCCGCAGATCTGATAACTGCTGGCGCGCGTTTTCTAAAAAGGCGAAATGGACGATCTGTAAAATTAAATCTGCCTTTTCCAACGGCTCTTAGCCCCCGTTTGCATAGCACATCGTTTACCACATCGTTTACTTGTGAAAAGTTAAATTATTTCAAATTTCCGACAAAATTCTTGTTTTCTTCCTGAATTTTTGATATGCTGATTGATACCATCCCGCATTGGGAAATGTTTTCCTGGTGTAATTTTCACTCTGCGGCTTATGATAGTTTTGATGCAAAACAGAAAGTGAGGCACTGTTATGGAGCAGCACGAGACCGAGGCAGCTCTGCTGCCGAACATTGCCAACCAGATGCGCAGCCTGCTCAGCAATCTCTACCTGGCGGCTTCTCAGGTCATTCCTCCGGAGCAGCGGGAGCAGGACCCAGCCTTGGACGCCAAGGCCGCCATTTTGGAGCAAAGTTTTTTCCGGCTGCTGCGGCTGGTCAACAGTATGTCCGCCGCAGAGTATCTGTCAGACAGCCAAACGCTGTCTCTGCGGGACGCTGATCTGGTAAAGCTGGTCTCTGAGGTCTGCGAGTCCTCTGCGGATCTGGCAGAACAGTTGGGGATTCAGTTGAAATTTGTCTGCGCCATGGATCGGCGGGTCTGCGCCATTCATCCTGCCGCCGTGGAGCAGATGCTTTATCATCTGCTGTCCAATGCGCTGAAATTTACGCCTGCCGGCGGCGCTGTCACGGTGGAACTGAAAAAAAGCGGTGAGACTTTGCGGCTGACCGTCAGCGACACCGGCTGCGGCATCCCGCCGGAGCGGATGGCCCATCTGTTTGACGGCTGTTTCCAGCCGGGCCATCCCTCCCCTGCGCCCTATGGCTTGGGTCTGGGCCTTCCTCTGTGCCGGGCCATCGCGGAAAAGCACGGTGGGAGCATCACCGTGGAGTCCGCCCCCGGCAAGGGCAGCCGCTTTATGGTCTCTCTGCCGGACCGGCAGTTGGGCAGCCAGCTTTCCGACATCCCCTCCGTCTACAACGGCGGCTTCAGCCGTCCGCTGCTGGGACTGGCGGATGCGCTTCCCTTCTGATGCGTTTGCCGTGCGGAATCTGGAATAATAGGCGAACGAAAATCTTACCGTTTTATCGTAACCTCAGAAAAGCGGCGCAAAGCCGCTTCAGCGTGCCGAAAAAATTCTTTTCGCCCCGCTGACCTTATTTTCAGAGCTTTTGTAAAGTTCTGAAAATGTTTGATTTTCAATGGCGCAGGACACCCCTCTTGGGTTTCCCGCGCACACTCTTCCTTACCGTAACGAAAAATCTTACCGTTTTATCGTAACCTCAGAAAAGCGGCGCAAAGCCGCTTTTTCTTTTTCTACACGATAGCTCTTTTAATACCATTTGGCATATTTATTCGACATAATACGATCTGGAATGTGCATTGACGCATAGGAGGCTTCTATGGCACAGGTATTTTTGGGAATGAGCGGTGGGGTGGACAGCTCTGCCGCCGCGGTCTTGCTGCAAGAGCAGGGATACGCCGTCAGCGGCCTGCATCTGTCCCTGTTAAGCGGTCTGCCTTTACCGGCAGACCGCCTTCCGGATGACGGCTCCGACGCCCGGGCCGTGGCATCCCTGCTGGGGCTTCCCTTCTACGATATGGACCTCTCCCCGGAATTTCGGGCAACAGTTATCGACTATTTCATCCGGGAATATGAGGCGGGGCAGACGCCGAACCCCTGCGTATTCTGCAACCGGGAGATCAAATTCGGCGCCATGTGGGACGCCGCGCGGGCGCTGGGGGCAGACTATCTGGCCACCGGCCACTATGCCAAAATCCGACAGGATCCTGCTACCGGCCGTCACCTGCTCTGCCGGGGGGCGGACCCTTCCAAGGATCAGAGCTACTTTCTCTGCCGGTTGACGCAGGAGCAGCTTTCCCGGACGCTGTTCCCCTTGGGCGATCTGGAAAAGCCGGCGGTGCGGGCCTTGGCGGAGGCTCACGGCCTGATCAACGCCCAAAAAGCGGGACAGTCAGGACATCTGCTTCGTCCCGGACGGGGACTATGCGGGCTTCATTACCCGCTGCGTGGGACACGAATCTCCCACTGGGCCGTTTGTGGATCAGGAGGGTCGCGTCTTAGGCCAGCACAAGGGGTTCATCCGCTACACCAAGGGCCAGCACAAGGGGCTGGATCTGGCCATTGAGCCGCCGCTGTACGTCCTGCGGAAGGACCCGGCGGACCATGCCGTCTATCTGGGTCACAATGAGGACCTGTTCACCTCAGAGCTGATTGCCGGGGACTGGAACTGGATCTCCATTCCCGCTTTGACCGCCCCTATGACCGTCACCGTCAAGACCCGCTATTCCCAGCGGGAAGCGGAGGCCGTGGCGGAGCCGCTGTCCGGCGGGCAGGTACGCCTGCGGTTCCGGGAGCCCCAGCGGGCCGGTGACGCCCGGGACAGTTCGTTGTCCTCTATGACGGAGACGCCGTGGTGGGCGGCGGCGTAATTCTGGAATGAGTTTCCATCATGCTTTCCGTTTCTCCGGGCATACTACCCTCAGACCGAAAAAGGAGTGACTGAGAATGAAAGGTTGTGCCGGGTTTTGGATCGGCATGGGCGCCGGCTTGCTGACTGGCGCCGCAATGGGCATGATGTCGCCCTACGGACGGGATCCCATGAAAACACAGGTGGGGAAAAGCATCCGCAAGCTGGGTATCGCGGTGGACAACGCCGTGGACAACATTGTATCCGATCTGCGCTGAACAAAAGGAACAGGGAGGGCTGTGCCCCCCTGTTGCTCAGCGTGTCGAAAAATCCTTTTCGCCCCGCTGAGCAGGTTTTCAGAACCTTATAAAAGTTCTGAAAACTAATGATTTTAATGGCGCAGGACACCCTTCTTGGGTTTCCCGCACACCCTTCCTTACCGTTGCCGAAAATTTTCCGCTTTATCGACAGTCACCGCCCCGCCGCGTTTTTTTTTTATGCGGCGGGGCTGCGGTATCATTTCTTATCCTTTTCTGTATACAGGCAGGCCAGCCACATGGGCGCCTTGCCCAGCGCGCCCATCAGCAGCACGATCGCTTTCACCGTCAGGGCAAAGATGATATTCTCATGCACGATCCGCACCGTTTTCCGGGCGATCCGAATGGCCACGGGGATCTTTCCGGGCTGATCGTCCATAAGCACGACGTCGGCAGCTTCAATAGCCGCGTCGCTGCCCAGACCGCCCATGGCAATGCCGATGTCCGCGCGGGTCAGCACCGGGGCATCGTTGATGCCGTCGCCCACAAAAGCCAGCTTGCCGGTCTCCTGCTTCAGCAGCTCCTCTCCACCCGGCCCACTTTATCAGCCGGCAGCAGCTCCGCGTGGTATTCGTCCAGTCCCAGCGCGTCCGCCACGGTGTGAGCCACCTCTTTGGCGTCGCCGGTAAGCATCACGGTATTCTTTCACGCCCAGCGCTTTCAGGCCCGCAATGGCGTCCTTCGCGTCCGGCTTGGGCAAATCGGAGATGACAATGTGTCCGGCGTAGAAGCCATCGATGGTCACATGGACAATGGTCCCCGGCAGCTCACAGGGCAGCCAGCTGACATTCTGCCGCTCCATCAGGCGGCTGTTGCCCACCCCCACGGCCTTTCCGTCCACTCTGGCCATGATGCCGTGTCCGGCGATCTCCTCCACGTTGGAGACCCGCTGCGGTCCATTCCGCTTTTGCAGGCTTCCCGCAGGAGACGGCGATGGGATGGGTGGAATACTGCTCCGCCAGAGCCGCGTATTCCAGTACCTGATCCTTCAAAGCCCGCCTCCGGATGGACGGCGGATACGGCAAAGGTTCCCTTTGTCAGGGTGCCGGTCTTGTCGAACACCACGGTATCCGCCTTGGCCAGCGCCTCCAGATAGTTGCCGCCCTTTACCAGAATCCCGCACTTAGACGCGCCGCCGATGCCGCCGAAGAAGCTCAGAGGTACGGAGATCACCAGTGCGCAGGGGCAGGAAATCACCAGGAACGTCAGCGCCCGGTGCAGCCAATCCGTCCAGACGGTACCGGCCAGAAATGCCGGAGGCGCAGGCAGGACCGCCAGCAGGACGGTAGGGATCAGGAACAGGGCCAGCGCCGCATACACCACACAGGGGGTGTAGTACTTGGCAAACCGGGTGATAAACTGCTCGCTGACGGCTTTTTTCTCGCTGGAATTCTCCACCAGCTCCAGAATCTTGGAAACCGTGGATTCCTCACAGGGCTTGGTCACCGTGACCCGCAGCAGGCCCGTCAGGTTCACGCAGCCGCTGATGATATCATCGCCCACACGGATGCTTCGGGGCAGGGATTCGCCGGTGAGGGCGGCGGTATCCAGTGTGGAACTGCCCTCCAGCACCGTGCCGTCCAGAGGCACCCGCTCTCCGGGCCTCACCACGATCACAGAGCCGACGGCCACATCCTCCGGATCCACTTTTTCAAGCCGTTTTCCGTTTCCAGATTGGCGGTGTCCGGACGAATATCCATCAGCGCGGCGATGGAGGAGCGGGACTTTCCCACGGCGTAATCCTGAAACAGTTCGCCGGTCTGGTAGAACAGCATGACGAACACGGCCTCGGCATAGTCGCCTGTGGCGAAAGCGCCGATGGTGGCGAGGGCCATCAGGAAGTTCTCGTCAAATACCTGCCCGTTGACGATGCCCAGAACCGCCTTCCGCAGCACGTCATAACCGATGATCAGGTAGGGAATCAGGCAGCAGACGCCCTGAAGCCAGCCGGTCAGCGGCAGCAGCTTGATGAGGATCAGCAGCCCCGCCGAGATCAGGATGCGCTTCAAAACCTTTTTCCGCTTTTTGCTCAGAGTCGCCATCATATTCTCCTTTTCGGGACAGACGAAACGCCCGCCGGAGCGGCGGCGCGTTTTTCCGGCCTCACTTCAGGTGCAGTTCGCAGTCCGGCTCGATCTTTTTGGCCGTGGTAATGACCTGCTGCAAAATTTCGTCGTAGCGGGCGTCGTCGGCGTCCAGCGTCAGTTTCTGTGTCATAAAACTGACGCTTGCCCCGTGAACACCGTCGATCTTCTTAATGGCCTCTTCCACCTTGGCCGCGCAGTTGGCGCAGTCGATCTCAAACTTGTAATGCTTCTTCATGATACATTCCTCCTGATTCAAAATAGTCGTATAGAATGACTCGGAATTGCGAAATTACTCCAGAATATGCTCCAGTCCCTGATCGATAATGGTTTTCACATGATCGTCCGCCAGAGAATAAAACACCGTTTTGCCATCCCGGCGGGAAGTCACCAGCTTTGCGTTTTTCAAAGCCCGCAGCTGGTGGGAAATGGCAGACTGGGTCATGCCCAGCAGCGCCGCAATATCGCACACGCACATTTCCGCCTCAAAAAGCACATACAGGATGCGGATACGGGTGGAATCTCCGAAAATGCGGAACAGTTCCGTCAGGTCGTACAGGGTATCCTCATCGGGCATCTCCTTCTGAACCTTTTCCACGATCTCCTCATGCGCGCACATCAGTTCGCAGCACTCCACGTTATAGCGGTCCTCCATAGCGGCCTCCTTTCATCTGAACGTCTGTTCATGTGTTCATTGTAGCACATATTCATGCTTTGTCAACCTCCTTTTGTGAAAAAAGGAGTGGAAAACATTCAGAAAATGTGCTACACTTTTCCCCAGATTACAATTCAGAAAGGCACGCAGGCGCACAATGGACGAGAAAATGTTAGCAATGTTCAAGGAAAAAGAACAGCAAAACCGCTTTACCGCGTATAACCACATCGAAATGGTCATGTGGTGTCCGCAATAGCCATCCCCAATCCAAACCCGGATTTTTCCCCCCGGGGCGTCCGCGCGGTAGAAGCGCTCAAACAGATGCGCCAAATGCTCCGGCGGGATCGGTTCTCCGGGATTGGCGACGGTGAGCCTGGCCTGCCGCTCCGTTTTTTCCAGCGTCAGGGAAATCGCGCCGCCTTCCGCCCCGTATTTCACGGCGTTGTCCAGCAGAATGGAGATCAGCCGCCGCAGGCGGTCTGCGTCCCCCACCAGGTAATGTCCGCCGTGATTCGCTCCTCCAAGGGCTTTCCTGCCTCAAAAGCCACAGGCTCAAAGGCCAGTGCGCAGTCGGTGGCCACATCGGAGAGGTTCACCGGCTCCATGGCGGCAGGCCGGACGCCGTTATCCGCACGGGCCAAGGTCAGCATCTGCTCCACCAGTGTACGCATCTGCTTCGCTTCCAGGAGCGGATATTGCCGCTCCAACGGGCAGGCTTGTCCATCAAGACCGGCACCCTCCAGCAGCTCCGCGTTGGAGAGGATCACTGTCAGGGGCGTCTTTCAGTTCGTGGGAGGCATCGGACAAGAACTGCCGCTGCTGCTTCCACGCCCGCTCCACCGGGCGTGTGACCCACCGGGACGCCGCTGCCGCAATGCCCAGCAGCACCAGCATAGCTCCCAGTGCGATGAGCAGGTAGGAGCGCACCAGCCGGATCAGCACCGCCTGCTCCATGGACATATCCACGAAAGCCAGCTTTCGGTACAGTCCATTGTCCTGAAGAGATAACGAAGATGGTAATCGCTGACGGTGCCTTCTGCGGTTCCCTGCGCCAGACATTGGCTGAGGATGTCCTTGAGAACGTCGGTATTCTCCAAATCCGCATAGGTACCGCCGGTGATATAGGCTGTGTCCCCCCAGATATTCACTGTGAAATAGGGCAGCAGCACCCGGTCGCCGCCGATCTCAATGGTCATACCGGGAGAAGCCCCCGGCCGTTGTCCGCCGTCAGCACCTGCTGGACAGCATCTGGCGGCTGAGATCCTCAATATTCTGCCGGACAGCGTGATAGGCGGAGCCGAACACCGCCGAGAGCACCAGCGCAACCAGCGCCATACACACCGCAACGAATTGCCGGCGGAGCTTCGTATCATGACAAGTGCCTCCCCTTGTCGAAAAGTCTGTGGAAAATGTTGAAAAAGCTGTGGAAAAGTGGGAAAATCCACCGTTAGCAAACAACTGATGGCAATTTCCTGTCCGCTACCGTCAGACAGTAGCCCACCATGCGGATGGTGCGGATCTTGACGCCGGAGTGCAGGTGGTCCAGCTTTTTCCGAAAAAAGGAGATGTAGACCTCCACATTGTTGTCCTCGGCATCGGATTCATACCCCCACAGCTTGAGGATCAGCTGCTCCTTGGTAAGCACCATGTCCCGGCTCCGCATCAGCAGCTCCAGCAGGTCAAATTCCTTGCGGCTGAGCCGGACGGAACGCTCTCCGCAGCTAAGCTGAAAGGGTATCCGTTTCCAGATGCAGGTCGCCGTACTCCAAATCGTTGGAGGCCCGCTGCTCCGGCTGGCGGCGGGTCAGCATCCGAACGCAGGCCAGCAGCTCCTTCGGCTCAAAGGGCTTGGTCAGATAGTAATCCGCGCCGCAGTCCAGCCCCTCCACCCGGTCGGACAGCTCCGAGCGGGCGGAAAGCATCAGCACCGGCATGGTCTTTCCGGCCTGCCGCAGCTCCCGCAGGACAGAGAACCCGTCCTTTTTGGGCAGCATCACATCCAGAATCACCAGATCGTAGATGTCGGACAAAGCGTTATCCAAACCGCTTTCCCCGTCATGACAGATGTCCGCGGTATAGTGTTCCAGCTCCAACAGGTCCCGCAGGGTTTCCGCCAGCCGCACCTCATCCTCTACTATGAGAATACGCATCGTTCTTCCCTCCCGTCAGGACGCTTCCTCCATTCCCTGATAGGCCAGCCGCATCAGGGGATCCAGCAGCTCCAACTCCATGAGGTAGACGGCCGGCTCGTCGCCGATGCGGACGTAGCGGCCGGTGCCGTCCATATTCTGAGTTCCGACGTTCATTTCAAAATGCCCTCAATACCAGTGGCGGTCTTGTAGTTGCACCGTCAGCGTCACAGGGGATCCTGGAAACCGCAGAAGGTCACAGCGTCATCAGAGGGGCGGAAGTCCACACATTCCGCCACTTCCAGGGCCGCCAGATCCTCCAGCAGCGCCCGCAGGGACGGGGCATCGGTAATGTTGGCCCCGCCGGAACGCCAGGAAACGGCGGTGCTGTCATCCTCCGCATGGGTGGCAGTGAGCACAGTGGAATTCCGGACCTGGGTGCTATTTCCCTCCAGATCCACCTGCTCCACCAGCGGTCCCTGCAGCTGGATAGAATTCCGGCAGCACCGGCAGCGGCACATCTGCGTAGATGGGCGTCTGCATGGCCTGACGCAGCGTTCCCGCCAAGAATAAAAACGTGGTCCGGGATCGCTGTTGATAGTCGCGTAATAGCTGGTTCCATCGGTGGTGGCATTCCCCAGGTAACGGTCAGACCCGTCGATCCGGAGCTGTGGCCGTCAGGCTCACATCCGGGATCCAATCCGTACACCGACAGGTCCTCCGGCATATCCAGCGTCTGCTGGGGCTTTAGGGTCTCCAAAATCGTCAGAATGGACTTGACGGGCCATGGGTCCGGCTCTGGTCCCCGCCAGATGCCTGGGCAGCGTTGTGGAGCCATTGCTGGACAGGGCCACATATTCACTCTGGGCTGCAGGATGTCCGACGGGGACCATGCAGCGGGCGCTGACGGAGCTGGAACGGGACGGTCTGGTGTACAGCCAGCGGACCTCCGGCCGGTATGTAACGGAGGATCGGGCAGCCATTGCGGAGGCCCGGCATGGGCTGGCGGCGGACCGGGTGCGGTCGTTCCTGACGGATATGGGCCGCTGTCGCTGCTGCGGCAGGAGATGGAGAAGGAGAGAACATATGCCGATTTTGGAATGTAAGCAGCTCTCCAAGAGCTACGGCAAAGTTCCGGCGCTGGATGGCGTCAGCTTTGCCATTGAGCCGGGCCGGATCGTGGGCCTTTTGGGTCCCAACGGCAGCGGCAAGACCACCCTCATCAAGCTGGCCAACGGCCTGCTGACCCCCACCGGCGGGGAGATCCTGATCGATGGGAAAAAATCCCGGCCGGGAGACCCACGCCATGGTCAGCTATCTGCCGGAGCGCACCGCCATCCCCACATGGATGAGCGCCGGTCAGCTCATGGACTTCTACGAGGATTTCTACCCGGATTTCCGCCGGCAGGCGGCGGAGGAGATGCTCCACCATCTGGATATCCAGCCGGGCCAGCGCATCAAGCAGATGAGCAAGGGCACCCGGGAAAAGGTGCAGCTGATCATGGTGATGAGCCGGAGCGGCCCGGCTGTATCTGCTGGATGAGCCCATCGGCGGCGTAGACCCCGCCACCCGGGATTATATCCTCTCCACCATTATTTCCAATTACAATCCCGACGCCAGCGTGGTGATCTCCACCCATCTGATTTCAGATGTGGAGAAGGTGCTGGACGAGGTGGTTTTTATTGACAAGGGTCATCTGGTGCTCCAATCCTCCGTGGATCAGATCCGGGAGGAAAAGGGCATGAGCGTGGACGCGCTGTTCCGGGAGGTGTTCAAATGCTGAGAAAATTGTTGAAGCATGAGTTCCGGGCCACCGGCCGGATCATGCTGCCCCTGTTCGGGCTGCTGGTGCTGGCGTCCGTAGGCGCAAACCTCTCCATCCGGGGAATGTTGGATTCCGACAGCACCTTCCTGAGTACGCTTGGCACCATTCTCATCATGCTCTTCACCGTGGCTATCGTCGCCGTGGGGATCATGGCCTTTATTCTGATGATCAACCGGTTTTATAAAAATCTTCTGCAGGACGAGGGCTACGTAATGATGACCCTTCCGGTATGCGTCCACCAGCAGATCTGGAGCAAGCTCATCGTCTCTACCGTCTGGTTCGCCGCCACTGTCCTTGTTATCATCCTGGCCTGCTGCATCACGGCCTTCGACATCCGCTTCATGGGCGAACTGTGGCGGGAGATGAAGAACATCGTCCACGCCGTGATCCAGTATAACCACATGGACGTCGTGGCCAACGGCGCGGCCTTTGCCCTGGAGGCGCTGATCCTGTGCATCCTGGGTTCCGTTTCCTTCTGCCTGCGGGCCTACTCCGCCATGGCCATCGGCTTCAGCCGCCCCAACCACAAGGGGCTGTTCAGCGTGGCCGCTTACATCGGCATCGGCGTGGTATTGCAGATCCTGGGCGGCATCGTCATCTCCCTGCTGAATGATTCCTGGTTCCACCGCCTCCTGCTGGGCTGGGAGCCGCAGCTCTCCGCCGTGGCCGCCATGCACCTGGGTATGTGGCTCCTGATCCTGCTGGAGATCATTTACGCCGCTGTCTTTTACTTCTTAACGGTTTACTTCTTGCAAAAGCACCTGAATCTGGAGTAAACTGTCATCTGTAACGCCGCAGCGCCCCGGCGGAAAGCCGGGGCGCAGTTTTTTGAGGATATGTGCAGGAGGACGCCATGGCCTTTTTTGAAACCGCTTTGGAAAAGTGCATCATGACCATGGGATGCCCAGGGGTCTGCATCCCCCAGCCGCGCAAGCCAGTCTGCCGCCCGACGGGTCATAGCAGATGTGGTAAAGCATACCGCCGCTCTGGGCGGCGTCGGCTCCGTTCCGCCGCAGGTGGACAGCTCCCCGCTTTTGGAAAATGCTCATCCAGACGCCCCCTTTGCTCCCGTCTCTTTAGACAGCCGCGTCCCACATTCGGGACAGTACACCGCAACGTCTGACCACCACACCGCAGCCGGGACAGCAGCGATGGCGGGCGCGGTAGAAGTCATAGAGGGTCTCCTTTTGGCAACGCCGCGCCGCAGGAGATACAGTCTGTCCGGTAAGCGCCGTTGCCCCTGCCGCAGGCCGGGCAGATCTTGCGTCCCCGCAGAGTCTCCGGCCCGAAGCCATATTCCAGAAGGGACACCCGGCGCAAGGCCTTTTTGGTTTTCCAGGTCATACTCCGTCATTCGGTCCTTCCCTCCTCTTCCTCTGTGCCGCCCACCAGCAGCCGCGCCCCGCAGGCAGGGGCAGAAGA
>VOFC01004751.1_pt1 | contig 24972 bp, 47 predicted proteins | sample 5384161 | NCBI WGS metagenome assembly VOFC01 (sample SAMN12384722, study PRJNA508395) | human gut metagenome | isolation source: healthy gut B | host: Homo sapiens | reverse complement strand
GTGTAAGGTAATGGTATCGCCTACATGAGCATCCTGAACAGATTTTATGGAAGCAGCAATATAACCAACTTCGCCTGCCGATAATACATCAGAAGGTTCTGTTCCGCCTCCTGCACGCATATAACCACATTCTACAACGGTAAAAGTGGCTCCGGTTGCCATCATGCGAATCACATCTCCTGTATGTACCTGTCCTTCTTTAATACGGACATATACAATAACACCTTTATACGCGTCATAGTAGGAGTCAAAAATAAGTGCCTGCAAGGGTTGGTCCGGGTCTCCGTGAGGGGGGTGGAATTTGCTTTTTACAATTTGTTCCATTACTTGGTCGATGTTAAGACCTGTTTTTGCAGAAATGCGTGGAGCATCTTCCGCCGGAATGCCAATGACGTCTTCAATCTCTTTACAAACACGATCCGGATCGGCGCTTGGTAAATCCACTTTATTAATCACGGGTACAATTTCCAATCCACCGTCAACCGCCATATAGGTATTTGCTAGTGTTTGTGCCTCTATCCTTGAGAAGCATCCACTACTAAAATGGCACCTTCACAAGCAGCCAATGAACGGGAGACTTCATAGGTAAAGTCTACGTGACCTGGGGTATCTATTAAATTAAAAACATAATCTTGATTATCTTTTGCGTGATAGACCAAAGTAACAGCATGTGCTTTAATGGTAATGCCGCGTTCACGCCCAAATCCATATTGTCTAGCAGTTGATTTTCCATATCTCGCAGAGCAACAGCCTTGGTCTGTTCAATATACGGTCAGCCAAAGTGCTTTTTCCATGGTCGATATGGGCAATAATGCTAAAATTTCTTATTCTGTCTTGTGGCACTGACAAATTAATCACCTATGCTTCTTTCTGTAATTTAAATTAATTTATTATAGCATTAAAAAATTGCTTTGCAATTTTTTACCGATAAAAACTAAAACGTTCTCATGGCAACAATCAAAATCTTTGATTTTGTATTTGTTATAGGTTGTTATAACATAAAAGAAATTGCTTCGCAATTTCTAACCAATAAATATTAAAACGTTCTCATAACAGCCAAAATATTGAGATTGAAAGACGTTCCTTTCCATGTTTGTCTTGCTATTTGCTTCTGTCGAAAGGTTAAATTTATATGGGATTACAGAATATTTAAAAAACTATCATGAAATACTCTTTCTTTCATATTAATAAAAATATGATACATTTCAATATACATTTTTTCAACGGTTGTCATACAATAATAATATTGCAAAAAAGATTGTCACAATTTTAATTTTGTAGTTGACATTTTAAAAAAAATATGGTACATTATTGGCAAGTTAAAGGGAGTAGCTGGCAGAGATATCTGTGATACAGTGCGACATTCCGGCTTTTTAAAAGCTCGCTTGTATCTGAAATAGCAAGACTTTTATTACGGCTTTAGGGTCGTAATAAAGTCTTTTTTATTGTCTGCTTTGCTGTTTCCGTGTATGTAATGTTAGGAGGAATATCCATGAAACACTTCTTTCAGCAAACGACGGAAGAAGTCCTTTCAATTTAGGTACCACAACCGATGGTTTGAATGATGCCAAAGTGGAGGAACAGCGTGCAGCTTATGGACGCAATGAACTGGAAGAGAAAAAGTCTAAAAATGTATTTCAAGTATTTTTAATGCAATTTTTGGATTTGCTGGTCATTATCTTAATTGCGGCGGCAATTATCTCGTTGGTGACAGGAAACTATGAGAGCACGATTGTTATTTTGGTAGTAATTATCCTGAATGCTATTTTAGGTACTGTACAACATTTTAAGGCAGAAAAATCGCTGCAAAGTTTAAAGGCTTTGTCATCTCCGGTGGCAAAAAGTAATACGCAACGGACAAAAGATAGAAATTGATGCCAAAGATATTGTAGTAGGCGATATTGTGGCTTTGGAAGCCGGGGATATGATTCCGGCTGACGGAAGATTGGTTGAAAACTATTCTTTGCAGGTGAATGAAAGTGCGTTGACAGGTGAGTCTGAAGCGGTTCATAAACACTGTGATGCAATTGACAAGGAAGAACTGGCGCTTGGTGACCAGGTAAATATGGTATTTTCCGGTTCTATGGTAACGTACGGTCGTGCTTTGGTAGCTGTTACAGGTACGGGTATGAATACGGAAATCGGAAAAATTGCGAAGCTGATGAACGATACAAAAGAACGTAAAACTCCGCTTCAAGTAAGCCTCGATAACTTCAGTAAAAGTTATCTTTAATCATTATGGCAATTTGCTTTATTGTATTTGGTCTTACTTTTTGTATCATGAGCTGCCGGGAAATGAATTATTTGCAGCTATTATGGATTCGCTCATGTTTGCGGTAGCCTTGGCTGTAGCAGCAATTCCGGAAGCATTGTCTTCCATTGTTACCATCTCTTTGGCAATTGGTACATCAAGAATGGCGAAACAGAACGCCATTATTAAAAAACTTGCGTGCAGTTGAAGGACTGGGATGTGTATCCATTATTTGTTCTGATAAAACAGGTACATTAACACAAAATAAAATGACTGTAACAGATTATTTTTGTTATGGAGACGGCAGCAAAGACAGACTGTTTTTAACTTCAATTTTATGTAATGATACTACTGTGACAGACGGTAAAACTTTGGGTGACCCCACCGAAACCAGTTTGGTGGATTATTATATGAAGCATAATGGGGACTATTATGACAAACTGGAGCAATACCCACGTTTGGCAGAAATTCCGTTTGATTCTGACCGAAAATTAATGAGTACACTTCACCGCATAGATGATACATTATATATGGTGACAAAAGGTGCAGTAGACGTATTGCTGGACCGAGTAACAGATATATTGGATAACGGCGTTGTACGTCCGATTACGGAAGAAGATAAATTAAGAATCCAAAACGAAAATCAGAAGATGTCTGAAAATGGTCTTCGCGTACTGGCTTTTGCTCAAAAACAAGAAGACGATGAAAAGATTGACTTACATGATGAGCAAGGATACACTTTTTGTAGGCCTTATTTGTATGATTGACCGCCGAGAGAAGAATCTGCCCAAGCGGTTCAAAATTGTATTCGTGCGGGAATTAAACCGATTATGATTACAGGTGACCATAAAGTAACGGCTTCTGCCATTGCAAAAACAAATCGGCATTTTTAAAGAAGGCGATTTGGTCATGATTGGTACAGAGTTGGATAAAATTTCAGACGAGGAACTGTCCGAATTGCTGCCGAAAATCTCAGTATATGCTCGTGTATCACCGGAACATAAAATCCGTATTGTGGACTTGTGGCAGACGAAGGGCCAAATTGTAGCGATGACAGGCGATGGTGTAAACGATGCGCCTGCCTTGAAAAAAGGCGGATATTGGTATTGCTATGGGTATTACAGGTACAGCAGTATCAAAAGATGCCTCATCCATGATTCTAACAGATGATAACTTTGCGACCATTGTCAAAGCGGTAACAAACGGCAGAAATATTTATAATAATATTAAAAACTCCATTCAATTTTTGTTGTCCGGTAATACTGCAGTATTTTGGTTGTATTGTTTACTTCTATTTTCGGATTACCGGTGCCGTTTACAGCAGTACATTTGTTGTTTATCAACTTGCTTACAGATAGTTTGCCTGCTTTGGCAATCAGTATGGAAAAAAATCCTCAAAGGATTTATTAAATGAAAACCCCCGAAGCAGTAAAGAATCTATTTTAACAAAAGACTTTTTGATAGATACAGGATATCAAGGTGTTTTTGCTTGCCATTGCAACAGTAGGAGCCTTTTTTATCGGTCTGCAAACGGATGCTATGACGGCACGGCAAGTACGATGGCATTTGCTACACTTTGTTTAGGACGTTTGTTCCATGGATTTAACTGCAGGGCCAAAAGTTCTATTTTTAAATTAGGAATTCATACCAATTTATATACAATAGGTGCATTTGTAATTGGCGTTGGTTTATTAAGCTGTGCATTGTTTATTCCGGGAGTTCAAGGTGTATTTGATGTCTCTCCTCTAAATGGTATGCAAATTGGCGCAATTGCAGGCTTAGCTTTTGCACCAACAGTTGTAATTCAAATCATTAAAGTCATTATTGATGCTGTTACATCGAAAAAACGAAAATCATAAACAGTTGCTGACAGAACTGTTTTGAAATCACAAAAACTCTCCGACTTGATAAAAGCTCGGAGAGTTTTTGCAATTACATCATTGTAAGAAAAAGCGTATTCTTACTCCTATGTATTTGTGGTGCTGCCTTTTTAGCAAATTATGGCTTACACATTACAATATGTAAAAGTATGATAAAATATGATATGATAAATAAAATTATTTTAGGAGGAGCAACATGGAACCGATTGGCCTTTATATACACGTGCCGTTTTGTACGCAAAAATGTCCGTATTGCGATTTCTATTCATTAACCCATACAAAACAAATGAGAGATTATACTGATTGTATTATTGATAAATTATATACATATAGAAATGTGGTTGGCGGAAATGCAGATACGCTTTATTTTGGAGGTGGAACCCCCAGTACTTTGGGGGCAAACCGTTTATGTAGTATCATAGATGAGGCAAAGAACTGTTTTTTTGGGCTGGAGCAGGCAGAAATCACAGTAGAGGTGAATCCTTCGGGACAGTTGGAAGATTTGCTCGATGCACTTGCACAAAAGGAGTCAATCGCATATCAATTGGAATGCAGTCCGCACATGCGGAAGAGCTGGATTTATTGGGCAGAACACACACAAAAGCAGGCTGAGATGGCGGTCAAAGCTGCGCATAGGGCTGGAATTACAAATGTATCTATGGATTTAATGGTAGGAATTCAAAACAGACGGAACAGAGTTTAAAAAGAGTCTATTGCGTTTTGTCATAATGCAGGAGCAAGCCATATTTCTGCTTATTTGCTGAAAATAGAGCCGAACACGCCATACGGTCAGCAACAAAATACGCTCCTTTTGCCGGATGATGACCAAATGGGAGATTTTTATCTATGTATGGTAGAGGAATTGGAGAGCAGAGGATACCATCAATATGAAATTTCTAATTTTGCCCAAAAGGATGCAAACGGAATGTTGCAAATCAGCAAGCATAACACAAAAAATATTGGCAGGGAAAGGAATACTTAGGAATAGGACCGTCTGCTCACTCTTTTCTCAAAGGAGAAAGATTTTATTATGATAGGAATCTTTACTCATTTCTGAAAGGAAACCCACCAATTATGGACGGACAGGGCGGAGATAAAGAAGAATTTGTAATGTTGGCGCTGCGGTTAACAGATGGTTTGACGAATGAAATTTGGTATCATAAATTTCAGGAACCACTTCCGCAATCTTATATCAAAACGGGCACAGCGGTATGAAGCTGCAGGTTTGGTTCATATGAAAAAAAAGAACGGTTTTGCGCTGACACCAAAGGGTTTTTTGGTATCCAATCAGCTTATTTTATCTATTATAGGTGCATAGTAAGGAAAGAGAATGTTTCATTCTCCTTTTTTTTGTGTAAACGTTATTATATTGACTCATACTGTTTTGCGGAGGAAACAATATGAGAATCAAATGGCTTCTGTTGTTTTTTGTGTTATGTGTCATGTTCACCATTGCCGGGTGTGGCACAGTATCCGACCGTGAAGTGAAAATGAGGTATGGTGTATCTTTTGTCTCTGTAGAATCCCATATCTCATTTTTAACGTTGAACATAGACATAGGTTGATATCTAGATGTAGTACTGAAAAGAACTGGAATACCAGTAGTTGATACAAAAATTTTGTTTGTATAACATATAAAATTTCGATTATTTTTTGCATAAAATAATTGTGAAAATTTTATCATAGTATTTGCAGAATTTCATTGTGAAAGTTCTATAAACTGTTGTATAATAAAAAAACATATGAAAATTAGATCATAGAAATGATAATAGGTGAAACGGAGAAAAAAATAACATGGTTTTTAGCAGTTTAAACTTCATGTTTGTATTTCTCCCTATTGTTTTTGGTATTTACTTTATCTCGCCCAGAAAAATAAGAAATTTTATTTTGTTTATTGCGAGCTTGGTATTTTACGCGTGGGGAGAACCATTCTATGTAGTGTTGATGTTGTTTTCTACAATTTTGAATTTTGTGTACGGTGCTTTGGTGCAAAAGTACAAAGGCAAAACGTCCGCAAAATGGATTTTAGCCAGTTCAGTTGTTTTAAACTTAGGTATACTTGGATTTTTTAAATATACCGACTTTTTATTGGCAATATCAATGCTTGGTTTGGGACGTCCATTCCACTGCTCAATTTAACACTTCCCATTGGTATTTCATTTTATACTTTCCAAATGATGTCCTATGTCATTGATGTTTACCGCGGTGATGCGGCTGCACAAAAAAACTTGTGTCGTTTGGCGCCTATGTTGCCTTATTCCCTCAATTGGTGGCAGGCCCGATTGTACGTTATACTACCATTGCGGACCAATTGGATAACCGCCGCGAAAGTACGGACATGTTTGCCTATGGAATTAAGCGATTTGTTACGGGATTGGCCAAAAGGTTTTATTGGCCAACACCATTGGTCAGGTTTGGACGCAGCTTTCAGCCATGGAAGTTTCTAGCATGAGTGTAGTTGGGACCTGGGTTGGAGCTTTGGCATTTACGTTCCAAATTTATTTTGATTTTTCTGCTTATTCCGACATGGCCATTGGTCTTGGACAAATGCTTGGTTTTAAATTTCTCGAAAACTTTGATTATCCTTATATCTCAAAAAGCATTACAGAATTTTGGCGCAGATGGCATATCTCACTGGGAACTTGGTTTAGAGAATACGTATATATTCCGCTTGGCGGAAACAGGAAAGGTTTGATACGTCAAATTTTTAATTTGCTTATTGTGTGGTTTTGTACGGGCTTCTGGCACGGAGCCAGCTGGAACTTTTTAATTTGGGGCGGGTATTACGGCGTTCTGCTCATCATTGAAAAGCTGTTCTTACTAAAAGTTTTGAAGAAAATTCCGGCATTTTTCTCTCATGTTTATACCCTGTTTTTTGTTGTAATCGGTTGGGTCATTTTTGGCTTTGACGATATGACAAAGGGGTTGGGAGTATTTAAAAGGTATGTTTGGTTTTGGTGGTTTGCAGTTGGTTGACAATATGTCATTGTATTTGTTGCTATCCAATCTTGTACTAATTTTAATTTTGATTGTTGCAAGCACACCTTTGCCTGCAAAATTAGGCAGAAAAAAATTATGTCTTTGGTACAAACCAAAACATGGGCTGCTATGATTATCGAGAATGTTTTTATCATCGCAATATTTGTGATTTCGGTTGCATTTTTTGGTAAACAGTACATACAACCCGTTCTTATATTTTAGATTCTAGGAGGTGATTGTATGAAAATACGTGCAAGAGTTATGACCATTGTATTTGTACTTATTGTAGCTACAATCGCCATTGTAAACGCGGCAATGCCCAAAAAGGATTTTTCTGAAAATGAGAATCGTGTGTTGGCAGAGTTTCCTAAGCTAACATGGGAAAGTTTGTTTGTAGGCACTCCCACAGTAGATGAAACCGGGCGTGAAACAAAACAAATTTGGACGACGGATTTTGAAACCTACATATCCGACCATTTTATGTTCCGTGACCAGTGGGTAGGACTAAAATCACTGGTAGAGTTGGGAGCACAGAAAAAAAAATTCCGGTGGAGTCTATTTTGCAAAAGACGGATATTTAATAGAACAATTCTGGTCTTATGATAATGGCAGATTTCAAGGTAATCTGACGGCAGCCAAAGAATTTTCACAAAAAGTGCAGAATAGATTCGGCATCGAAGTAAAGGCTATGATTGTTCCCACAGCCAACGATATTTTGAAAGATAAACTGCCGCTGTTTGCGCCCGAAGTGGATCAGCAAGAGCTAATAGCACAAATGAAGGAAGCTTTGCCGGGATTTATAGACGTAACAGATGCGCTCAGTGCTCATAAAGATGAAGATATCTTTTATAAGACAGACCATCACTGGACGTCCCTGGGCGTATACTATGCTTATCAAGAATTTTGTAAAGAGATGGGAATTGAACAAAAACCATTATCTTGGTATCAGTCTGAGGTGTTGAGCGACCAGTTTTTAGGTACCACTTACTCAAAGGCAAATCTTTATACCGTACAGCCTGAAACCATTATGTATTATAAAAATCCGAATGAATATCCCTTGGAAGTGGAGTACCGTGCAGGAGATAAAGTAACGGAGACCTCCAATTCTTTAATTGAAGAGAAATATTTAAATGAAAAAGATAAATATTCCGCTTTCTTAAACGGAAATCAGGCCATTACAAAGATTACCACAGGTAATAAGAATGGCAAGAAATTGTTAATTGTTAAAGATTCCTATGCAAACAGTTTTGCTCCGTTTGCCGTAAATGATTATGAAGAAGTGCATATGATTGATTTACGCGCATACAGACAAAGTACTATGGACTATATGGAGCAAAATGGCATTACAGATGTGTTGCTGCTTTATAATGTACAAAAACTTTACGGAAGATTCCAATGTTTATCAATTAACCAAATAACAAAAAACAGCTGCTTTATCAGGCAGCTGTTTTCTTTTATTCCTATTTGTAAAAATGTTGTGATAGCCTATTGTGTATGGTTGACTTTCTATCAGAATTATGTATATAGTATATGAAAAAAGTATAAACAGCAAATAGATATAGGTAAGCTGGGATTCCTTATTAAAAAATACAACCCCCTTTTCCGTCTATTGGCTGAATTGAATGATGGATTGTATTCTAATTTAATAGAGTGCCTAAGAATGATATATGATTCAGAAAAGGAGAGAAGTATGGCAATTCGGGAATTAAGATATAATGATGACCCTGTGTTAAGAAAATCTTGCAGGGAAGTGGAAGAAGTGAATGACAGAGTACGACAACTTCTTGATGATATGATGGACACTCTGCATAATACGGAAAGCGGTGCAGCGCTGGCTGCAAATCAAATTGGTATTTTAAGAAGGCTGGTTGTCATTGACTATTGTGACCAGTATTTAAAATTGGTAAATCCAAAGATAATCAAATCTGAAGGTGAACAAGAATGTATGGAAGGCTGCCTCAGTTTTCCAAATAGAGTGGCAAAGACCGTTCGACCTCAAACAGTAATAGTGCAGGCACTGAACGAGTATGGGGAAGAGATTACCATTACAGGAGAAGGTGAAATGGCTAAGTGTTTATGCCATGAGCTGGATCATTTAGACGGAAAAATATTTCTGGACCAAGCGGTAGAAGAATTGGAGCTGGCATCTCTATAAAAAAGGTTCATTTATTGTCAGAATCATATATAACAAATAAACAAGGGGAAGCTGAACGTGTAACACTCCGGCTTCCCTTGTTTATTTGTTCGTATAAAATACAAGCGTGATAAATTGGCGTATAAAATTTCATAGATGATTTCCGACTCATAAAGATTTTATAGCAAGGCGTGATTCTATCTTTTTAAATCGTATTCTTAAATACCTCTATGAACAATCTCTACAGTGGTGATGATATCTTTGATTTTGACGCCGTCAATGGTGTATTCCAGCGCTTCGTCCGGTGTTTGATATACTTTTTTGGTCTCATCGTGGTAAGATTGTGCAACATGAATGCCATCATCAAAAAGAAAGATACCGTATTCTTTTCCGTTGTATTTAAATACAATCTCCCTGCCGCGCAGCAAAGAATCGCGGAAGTCGTCTAAATCCTCAAATTTTGAAAATTTAATATAATTCATTTTTGTTACGCCTTATTTCTAAAAAAATTTTATTCTGGGTTTGCTAGGCAATCAAAAGTTTCTTTTGAACAACATTTACAACTGTAATAATGTCCCTTAGCTTGGTACCGTCAATAGTGTATTCCAGTGCTTCGTCCGGAGTTCGATATAATTTTCCTGTTTCATCATGGTAAGATTGTGCCACATAAAAACCTTTTTCAAGATAAAAGATACCGTATTGTTTTCCATGATATTCAATTACGATTTCTCTGCCACGCAGCAAAGAATCCAGAAAATCGTCCAAGTCTTCAAATTTGGTTCATACTGATTACTCATTTTTATAACACCTCCGAAATTAATATACTTATTTTTTTCACTGACCGGTCGGCCGGGACCTAAGGTTGGAGCTCCATTTTCTTGCCAAATCACATCATGTTCGTGTGGGTTAACATGCTCTTTTGGATTTCCATGTGTTGAGTTATGACGTTCACTGGTTGCTCGTCCATTCTTTCCAATACGGGTAATATAAGTATCACCATTCTTTTTTGGTAGTTGTTTTGGTTTCTCCCGGTTTACCCAGAAAGCGTTTATCATCTTCTTTTTAGGTTTCCATTGTCCAGAAGCTCTGCCCATGCCTTTTTCGTTCAGCACATAACCATACCGTTTTACAATCAAGTTGCTGTTAAAGGTATCTCTTTTCACCGCAAATGTAGTCTGCCCATTTGGATAAATTGTTTGTTTTGGCATAATCTACGGCAATGATATTTCCTTCCATTTCGTCAAAAGGATTACCGTAACAAATGACTGCTTCCGGGTTTACACGTTTTATCATTTCCTGATATCCGTGCATGAACAGTTCCTTTTCAGTACGTACACCTAATGTGGAGACAGCGACAATAGAGCCCGTTTCCAAAACCGTCAAAGCAGAACCAATAACTTTGTGGTGTTCCCCAGCAGACAGTTGGTATGACTGTAATGCCCCGAGATTGCAAATAAGCGCCTACCCATCTGTTTCTGAACGTATTGTATAGTTGCAGAGTCATGGGCATTTCAGTGTACAAACTGTATTGGGGTGTTAGCACTGCCCGATATTGCGCCAACTTTTTATTCTGGGCTCAGGATTATTCCATAACACTTCAACTTATAATCGTCCAAAAAGAAATGTACCATTGCGTGAGTAAAATTCTTTTTTTCTTCCGGTTTAACATGATCATAACCGATAAGTGTTATCGTTTCAACATTTACATGTTGTTTTTTTCACAATAGGAATCTCAAATATGCCTTCTCCTTGGAATTGATTCCTAAGAAACAAGCCCTGATTACGAAATGTTTCGCTTGTCAAAAAATCACTCCTTATTTGATAGTAAAGAATAAAATCCTTCACTATACAGAGAAAAAAGGTGATTTATTCGCCTCAATAAGGAAACTTATTAAAATTTTGTTGGCTTTATGTTGGAAAAAACGATATTGGGATACACGGTATAAGAGAATTGTAATTAATGAAAGCCGTCGATTTTATAAAATCGACGGCTTCTTGTTATCTATATTTTTTATTCCATATGTTAATTGATGAAGTATATATAGTTTTTATGCGCTTGTTTATTAATGAATAGAATAGCAGCTATAGCCACTGATAAAATTGCAAGAGGAAGAAGCAAGAACAGAATATTTGAGGAATCGCCTGTTTTTGGAGAATCCATTTGTCCTTCTTCAGGTGAATCGAAGTATCTGTGATAATATCGTTGTCTTTTGTATTGGTAAATTCAGCAACAGCAGTGCCATCAGCCGGTACTGTTCCGGTGTCACCAACGGCGTTCAGGGTATATCCTTCGACTGCCTGTTCTGTAACCTGATATTGAATGCCTGCAGGTAATCCATAGGCCGTTTTGCTTTCTCCGTGTTTCAATACAAATGTTGCTGTCCCGTTTATAAATTCTATATCACCGTACATTCCATTGACAGAGGTATCGGAAAGCGTTACGGTAAATTCAAAATTCTGCTCTAAATCAGCATGTTCTCCGAGAACAGTTTTGGAAACAGTTAAGTTACCTGTTTTCAGTTCATTGGTTACTGTGAGATACAGTGTTTTTGTATCATCATCACGCACAATTTCGCTGTAAGAGACATTATATTCAGAGCCTTCTTCTATCACAGTGATTACTTTTCCCTGGAGAGTATCCGGACTGGGCAAGTGGGTAAAACTGCCGGTCCAGTTGTTTTCTTGATTCAGCGTAATCGTATCCAGTTCATAATCTCCTATTTTTAAACGAATGGAAATTTCTTTGTCTTGATAGTTGGATTCAGGCACTTGGTTCCATATTTTTGTAACATTTAATTTCCAATTATCTTCTGTTCCTATGACTACGCTGCCGTTGGTACCAATACCACCGCCGCGTTCGGAATGATTGCCTGTAATGAACAAGGACGCTTTCTCGTTTGCCAATTGTTTTGCAGCATCATTTGTGATTGCTTTTAGTGCATAGAATCTGTGCTGTTTATAATGTCAGTAATAGGGAAACCCGGATTTGCCGGCTCAAAGCGAGGAACAGATGGATCAGGTTGTCCTAAGACACCGGAGTTTTCTAAAACTTTTCCGTCTGTGTAATAATCAGCTTTACCACCACCCAACATCCTTTCAGACAGTGTTGTAATGTAGTTTTCACTTCTTGGAACGGATACAAAATCATCACCGGCTGCATTTTGTAAAGCAGTATTATCAAATACAGCTCCGCCGTTATTTACATGAATGGTAACGTCTCCTGTAGGGCATGACCAGATTCCTCCGCCTAATACAGAGGCCGTGTTTTCGGCAATTACTGCGTTGTACATATGGAGAACATAAAGGGACACATGCCACATATACGCCTCCCTCCTTTGAAGTTCTGCATAGTTATCAGTAATGTTTCCCGCATTTAAAGTTACTTTATTCGAAGCAATATAGATACCACCGCCAACTCCGCCTTGGGAACCTGATTCTAAAGCTGTATTTTGGGTTATGGTACCGCCATTCATGGTAAAGGCACCTGGAACATGATATATAGTACCCCATTCATCAATGTCAAAGCCTGCGTCCATAGCACCTGACGGAACAAATCCATCTATTACTCCGACACCGCCGCCACTGACTCCTGTATTGCCCGAAATTAGTCCATCATTCATCACGGCTTCTGCATTCATAGATACAAATACTCCGCCGGCACCATAGCTTTGCAGTATTGTTGGAAATTATACCACCATTCATTTCGAATGTTCCAACATGCTGGTAATCCGGCTGTTGACTGCCTATATAGACGCTGCCTTCATATACTTTATTGTTTGTAATTGTACCATTGTTCATCACAAAAAGAAGAGTTGCCATAGTATGGTCTAACATAGACCATACCGGAATTCATGGTATCGGAAAAATCATTATTTTGAATATAGCCTCCATTCATGACAAAGGTTGCTCCTTTGTGTAACATGAACCACTCCTGTATATTGTGTTTGCCTGGCTTCTTTGAAAATATTTCCTTCTATAGATCCACCGTTCATCTCAAAATAAGCATTTTGACCGTCTACGGTAATAATTCCGCTGTTCATACCGGCAATAATGTCAAAGCCGGTAATGACGCCGCTGTTTAGTAGTAATGTGCCGTGATTTGTAATAGCACCTACCTTATACCCTGATTCAGATATTTTTAATTTTTGCATCTATTGTAATTCCATCGATTGCCATGGTTGCACCTTCTTCAACGATAAAGGCAATTAAAGACTTTCGTTGGGTTTCTTCGGTAAACTCCAGTGTACCTTTTTCCTGTTAACGTAATATTAGCATTTGTGGGAACTCTTACTGACTCTGTAATTATAAGGGTCTGATTTATATTCAGTTCCACAGGTACTCCATCCGCAGTAGCTGCTATTTGACTTTTTTAAGTCATCAAATGTTGTAATATTTACCGAGTTGGATCTTGTTGAAATTTCAGAACTGTTTTGCAAAATAATGTTATGTTCGGCAGTTTTCATGATTCTCATTTGAATTTTCAGATATCGCATCATTTGACATAGAGTTATTGTTTGTACTTTGTTGAGTAGAATTATTACTATCTGTATCTGTTTCAAATGCCAAAACAGATGTAGACAAAGATAAAAACAATAGATAGACTTATCATAATTGCCAACAATTTTTCGTGTTACTTTTTGCATATTATCTTTCCTTCCTTTTATATCCCAAATAAGATTGTCTCAAAACTTAGACTTTTTTTATAATACAATGTGATAAAATATAAAAATAGCATAAATTCAATAAATAATTTCCATTAATAGAATTTATGAGGTGTCATAAAAAGTCTACTATTTTTATCAAATAGAAAAATAATACAATTTTAAATAGACGTTTTTGTACAGAGAAAAAAGAAATTGATTTTTTCAAAAAGTACGGTATTTCGGCCAATTATCTTCGACTCATCACATAAATTAGGTGTCAAGAAAGTCTAACATTTATTCCATTTTTATCGTTTATTATCTTCTCATGGTATTACAAAATTCGACTTGAAAAAAGTTGTAGATTTATGGGATTCATAATTAATTTACATTTTAAATATTGACTTTATGAGATTGAAATGATACATTATAAGTAAAGATTTAGCACTCAATGCATAAGAGTGCTAAAAAGAGGTCTAACATAAAGAGGTGAGAAGGTTGGAACTCAGCGAAAGAAAAATTAAAGATTCTGGCGGCAATTGTAAACACGTATGTGGGAAACAGGAGAGCCGGTAGGTTCTAAATTGCTTGCGCTTGAACTGGGGGTTTCCTCTGCTACCATACGCAATGAAATGGCAAACTTGGTAGAAATGGGATACTTACAGCAACCACATACTTCTGCCGGACGTATTCCTTCTCAAAAAGGGATATCGTATTTATATAGACCGTCTGATGCCGGAAGCCGCAATTACGGAAGAAGAACAAAAAATATCTGGATGGCATGTTAATGGTCAATGCCTATGACCCGGATAAATTGTTAAGCTGCGTATCACAGTTGCTGGCGAATACTTCTAAATTTGCCGCAGTTTCCACTATGCCTTCCGGCGGCGGAGCAGTGATTAAAGGTGTACAATTTGTTGCAAACCAGCCGTCGTACCGCTATGGCAATTTTAATTACCTCCACAGGTGTGATGAAAACTCGTGTATTTCGTTGCGATTTTGATATCACAGCAGAAATGCTGCGTATCTTTTTCCGCATTTTTAATGAAAAGTTTGCGGGTTTGCCCGTCAGTGCGGTTACACCGGCATTTATTCAATCTGTAGGGGTATCTTTGGGAGAAATGGCTGTGTTAATGTCATCCGCATTGCTGGCTGTTCTGGAAGTTGCAAGGGATTGTATGCATGCCGAAATTAATTTAAAGGGTGAAACCAACTTATTATTTTATCCTGAATTTCAGCTTGGGAATGTACGCCGTATCATGGATTTTCTGGAGAGTGAACAAGAAGTTTCACGCTTTTTAACAAAGGGATTGGAACAGACAGAACATTCAGCTCCCAGAATTTCAAAAGCGCAGGTTTTCATTGGAAGTGAAACCAATCGACCCGAATTAAGTGATTCCAGTTTAATCATTGCGCATTATTCCATAGGCGGTGAACATGCAGGCACCATTGGTATTATTGGTCCTACCAGAATGCATTACGGAAAATGGATTGCTCATTTAGAGTATGTCTCTGATTCCGTTGGTAAAATGCTGACATCTTTGATGAAGGAACAATAGTCGTTTACACATGTTTATTACTTTTTATCATATAAAATATAGATATCTGATTTCATCAGAGTAAGGAGGAATCGTTTTGGCGAAAAAAGAGAAAGAAGTCAAAAAAAAAACAGAGCAAACTCCGGAAGTTGAAACGGTCAGCCAAGACCAGTTCAAACAATTGCAAGAATCACTGGAAGCTTTACAGACAGAGCTGGAACAAGTAAAAAAGCCAAAGAAGAAGAAAAAGACCAATATATGCGTGTACTTGCGGAATATGATAATTACCGCAAACGTACAGACAGAGAAAAGGCAGCTACCTATGACTCTGCCACAGCGGATACGATAGCACAGTTTTTTGCCTGTGGTAGACAATATGGAATTGGCTTTGGCACAAGCAGATTGTTCTGCCGAAGATTTGAGAAAAGGCGTACAAATGATTCAAAAAATCTCAACGACATTTTATCTAAAATGGGTGTTGCTGTTATGGGTACAGTTGGTGAACCGTTTAATCCGGAGTATCACCAAGCGGTTTCTCATATTGAAGATGAATCTTTGGGTGAAAATGTAATTGCAACTGTTTACAGAAAAGGTTACCGTATTGGAGACAAAATTGTTCGCCATGCAACGGTAATTGTTGCAAACTAAAACAAATATTACTTTTATAGAATTTTACTTTGTAAGATATATTTTGGAGGATTGATATTATGGCAAAAAACAATTGGTATTGACTTAGGTACTACAAACTCTTGCGTAGCAGTAATTGAAGGCGGCGAGCCTGTTGTAATTCCAAACGCAGAAGGCGGAAGAACAACTCCTTCCGTAGTTGCATTTTCTAAAACAGGCGAAAGAATGGTTGGCCAAGTTGCAAAACGTCAGGCAATCACAAACCCTGAGCGTACAGTAGTATCCATCAAAAGAGAAATGGGTACAAACCATAAAGTAAATATTGACGGAAAAGCTTATACACCACAAGAAATTTCTGCAATGATTCTGCAAAAAATTAAAAGCAGATGCAGAAGCTTATTTGGGTGATACTGTTTCCGCAGCGGTTATCACAGTTCCTGCATATTTTACAGACGCACAGCGTCAAGCAACAAAAGATGCAGGTAAAATTGCAGGTTTGGACGTAAAACGTATTATCAACGAGCCAACTGCTGCTGCTCTTTCTTACGGCATTGATAAAGGTGAAGACCAAAAGGTTATGGTTTACGACCTTGGCGGCGGTACCTTCGACGTTTCTATTATTGAAATGGGTGACGGCGTTCAAGAAGTTTTGGCTACCGCAGGTAACAACAAACTTGGTGGTGACGACTTTGATAAACGTATCTGCGATTGGATGATTGAAGAATTCAAAAAGCAGAGGGCGTTGATTTAAGCGCTGACAAAATGGCAATGCAAAGATTGAGAGAAGCTGCTGAAAAAGCAAAAATCGAGCTTTCCGGCATGACCAATGCAGCAATTAATCTGCCATTTATTACAGCAGATGCTACAGGTCCAAAACATTTGGATTTATCTCTTTCCAGAGCAAAATTCAATGAATTGACAGCTGATTTGGTTGAGGCTACTATGGAACCTGTCCGCCAAGCTTTAAAAGACTCCGGTCTTCAAATCGGCGATTTGAGCAAAGTGTTGTTGGTTGGTGGTTCTACCAGAATCCCGGCGGTACAGGAAGCGGTAAAGAAATTTACAGGCAAAGAGCCTTTTAAAGGCATTAACCCTGATGAATGTGTTGCTATGGGTGCTGCTTTACAAGCAGGTGTTCTTGGCGGTGAGGTTCAAGGACTATTATTGCTAGACGTTGCTCCTCTTTCTTTGGGTGTTGAAACCATGGGCGGTGTTATGACAAAAGTAATTGAGCGTAACACAACCATTCCAACCAAGAAAAGCCAAATTTTCTCCACTGCAGCTGACGGTCAAACTTCCGTAGAAGTTAATGTTCTGCAAGGTGAACGTGAATTTGCACGCGATAACAAACAATTGGGTATCTTTAAACTGGACGGCATTGCTCCTGCTCCTCGCGGAATCCCTCAAATCGAAGTTACTTTTTGATATTGACGCAAACGGTATTGTAAACGTATCCGCAAAAGATATGGCTACAGGAAAAGAGCAAAAAATCACAATTTCTTCCAGCACAAATATGAGCAAGGAAGAAGTAGAGAAAGCAGTTCAGGATGCAGAGAAATATGCTGCTGAAGATAAAAAGAAACGTGAAGAAGTTGATGCCAAAAATGAAGCTGAAAACCTATGTTTCTCTGCAGAAAAAAAGTAATCAAAGATGCCGGCGATAAAATTGATGAAGCAGATAAAAACGATATTAACCAAAAAATTGCAACATTAAGAGAAACCATTTCCGGCGGTAATGTAGATGCAATTAAGTTGGGCACAGAAGATTTGCAAAAAGCAGTTTATGCTGTATCCGAAAAAATTGTATAAAAACCAAGCTGGTCAGGCAAATCCGGCAGATAATACCACTCCTCCGGCAGGCGATGCAAACGGCGCTGATGGTCAGGTATATGACGCTGATTTTAAAGATGTAGACAGCGATAAAAAAAAGACGGTGAAAACAAATAATCACATAGAATCGCCTTTGATAATAAAGACGTAATTATGCGACAAAACATTGACTTTATACGATTTTTCGACTATGATAAATAGGTTGTATATCAAACGACAATATTCGACATACAGCTTTTGAATCATATATTGCACGTATGATGCGCATGTTTGCGCACATAAACATATTAGGTCGAGTAGATGGATTGATTCCATAAATCGTATTTTCAGGAGTGATGAGTTTGGCTGATAAAAGGGATTATTATGAGGTTATGGGTGTGCCAAAAACGCCTCTGAGGATGAAATTAAAAAGGCCTACCGTAAATTGGCCAAACAGTATCATCCTGATTTAAATCCAAATGATAAAGTGGCAGAAACACCTTTTAAAGAAGTAAGTGAAGCAGATGAAGTGCTTTCAGAGAAAGAAAAACGTGCCCGTTATGACCAATTCGGTCATGCAGGAGGTGACCCTAATTTTGGCGGCGGTGCAGCAGGGGGAAGCCCATTTCAAGGTGATTTTGATTTTGGTGATATCTTTAACAGTGGATTTGGTGGCTTTGGAGGATTTGGTGGTCGACAAGCAAATCCAAATGCACCAAGACGAGGCACTGATACGGAAACCAGTATTTATATTTTCTTTTGAAGAAGCTGCAAAAGGCTGTAAACAAACAATTACGTTTCAGCATGTAGAAAATTGTGAGGAGTGTTCCGGTTCCGGTGCGAAGAAGGGAACCAGTGCAACCACTTGCTCCAACTGCGGCGGAAGCGGACAGGTACGTGTGAACCAGCGTACACCATTTGGCGTTGTGCAAACAGCACGTACCTGCGATAAATGTCATGGTAAAGGTAAAATTATTGAGCAGCCTTGCAAGGAATGCGGCGGTACAGGACATGTACGCAAAAAGAAAACATTGAAATTAACATTCCTGCCGGTATTGCCAATGAACAAATGCTGAAAGTTTCCGGTCAAGGTAATGCAGGTACCAATGGTGGTCCTGCCGGTGACCTGTTATTGGTTGTAAATGTTCGTCCTCACCCTATTTTCACACGAAAAGGAAATGACGTTTGGTGCGAAATTCCGCTGACATTTACCCAGGCTGCACTGGGAGCTGAAATTACGGTTCCTACTTTGGACGGTGATGTCAGTTACTCTGTGCATGAGGGTACCCAACCCGGAGATGTTTTTAAATTAAAAGGTAAGGGTATTGAAAAACTTGGCGGCAGAGGAAGAGGCGACCAATTCGTAAAGGTAACCATTGAGGTTCCGAAAAATCTTTCAAAAAGAGCAAAAAATCTTACAAAGCTTTGAATCAACAGCCAATGAAAAAAATTATGCAAAGCGGAAAAGTTTTTCGATAAGATTAAAGACAAATTTGATTAGAGATTTCATAATATAAGCCTGAATACAAATATAAAAAGAGATGCAAATAATAGTTGCATCTCTTTTTCTTTTTCTCTGATAAATTGTTGTTTTATCTAAGTGCTTTTCTGTAAAACTATGTATAAATTTGTATATTCGTTGGAAAAGTAAAATAAAGTATAAAAAAAATGCTTTACAAACACTGTGTTTTTCTATATAGTTTACATAATCATTAAATTTAGGAAAGAAGTTGATATATGATGCATGCACAGACAGTAGATAATTATATTATTATAAATCAAAAATATTTTCCGGGGACAAAATATTATTTTTAAAAGAAAGATTATATGCTATGGATGAACAAAGGTTTTCTATGCTTTCAACAATAGAACTAAAAGATCCCGTGGTAATTTTAATTATTTCTATTTTTTTAGGCAGCTTAGGTATTGATAGATTTATGATTGGAGATATTGGTTTGGGAGTCTTAAAGCTGTTGACTTTCGGTGTATTTGGTATTTTTACAATAATAGATTGGTTTTTTAATTTCAGGGAAGAACCAAGGAAAAAAAAATTTTAATCAGGTGATGATGTTTGCTTATTAAAAAGACAAGGCATAAAGTGTGCCTTGTCTTTTATTTTATACAAAAAATATGTAATGCGTGAAAGTCATAAAGCAGATGACCCAGTCATTGCAATTTCAGAGATTCCTGAAGCAATAACAGGTGCAGATGTATTATCCGGAGAAGGCTTCCATACGATAGTAATTACAATGGTTGCAATAAACATAATTGCAATTAGAATCATAACGAAAATCTGGACAGGTTTTTTGTTCATATGTCTCCTCCTTTGATACTCCTTATGCTTGTAATTATAAAGTAATTGTAATTTATTTTCAATGAATTTTCTGGTGAATGCTGTAATAAAAAAAAAGAACATGCTGCTTTAGCAGCATGTTCTTTTTGATAGGATTCATTATTCGTCAGCACCACAGCATTTTTATATTTTTTACCGCTTCCGCATGGACATGGGTCATTTCTGCCGACTTTTGCAGTTGGTTTTGCAGATGCATTTTCTTCCTCTTCGTCAGGATTGCTGATTTTACAGCGGCACCTGCAATCGGATTCAACCATCTCTTTTGGTGCTTCTTGTTCGTCAATTACTTGAATTTTAGCAGATAGGAACAAACGGGTAGTATCATCGCGAATGTTGGCAATCATTTGGTCAAACATATCATAACCTTCGTTACGATATTCAACAACAGGATCGCGTTGAGCATAACCACGCAAATGAATTCCGCGTTTTAGTTGCTCCATTGCATCAATGTGATCCATCCATTGAACGTCTACACTTTAACATAACAACACGTTCCAGTTCACGTGTTACTTGCTCGCCAAATAATTCCTCACGAGATGCACTCAAATCATCTACTTTTTGAATCAATTCTGCTTTGATATCATCTTTACTGATGGTTTTCAGTTCATCTTCATTATACTGTAAGTCCTCTTCGGTCAGAAGCCATCCCATATAGTTATCGCGCAAACCAACAATGTTCCATTCGTCGCGAGTTTCACTGTCAGGTAAGAAAGCATCAACAGTATCTTCTACGGATTGGTGCATCATCTTTGTGATTTCATCTTTTACATTGTCTCCATCAGAACTTGGTCGCGTTGTTTGTAAATCAATTCACGCTGACGGTTCATAACATCGTCATACTGCAGAACGTTCTTTCTGGTTGCAAAGTTGCGTGCTTCTAGTTTACGCTGTGCGTTCTCAATGGTGTTGGTGAGCATATTGTTTTTTTTTCAATCGGTGTGTTTTCATCAATATTCAAACGTCCCATAACTGCAGCAATACGTTCACCGCCGAATAAGCGCATCAAATCATCTTCCAGAGAAATGTAGAAACGGCTTTCACCCGGGTCACCTTGACGACCTGCACGTCCGCGGAGCTGGTTGTCAATACGACGGGATTCGTGACGCTCTGTACCAATAATATACAGACCCCCTGCCTGACGTACTTCTTCTGCTTCCTCTTTACTTTGCTCTGTAAAGTGTTCTACCAGTTGCGGTATTCTTCTCTGGCTTTCAATACTTGAGTATCTTCTGTTTGAGCGTAACCAACTGCTTCATTGATGACTTCTTCCGGATAACCCTTAAAACGAAGTTGTTGTTTTGCTTTAAATTCCCCGTTACCGCCAAGAATAATATCAGTACCACGGCCGGCCATGTTGGTTGCAATGGTAACAGCACCTTTGTGACCTGCTTGTGCAACGATTTCAGCTTCCTGTTCATGGTGTTTTGCGTTCAAAACATTATGTTTGATGCCATGCTCATAAAGTTTACGGCTTAACAGTTCGGATTTTTCAATGGAAATCGTACCAACCAGTACCGGCTGTCCTTTTTTTATTGTGTTCGATGATATCCTCAATGACAGCATTGTATTTGCCTTTTTTCGGTTTTATAAACCAAGTCAGAGTGGTCAATACGTTTTGGAGGACGGTTTGTAGGAACCTCTACAACGTCCAAATTGTAAATTTCACGGAATTCTTCTTCTTCCGTCATAGCAGTACCTGTCATACCGGACAGTTTGTTATACAAGCGGAAAAAGTTTTGGAAGGTAATGGTTGCCAATGTTTTGCTTTCACGAGCAACGGTAACGCCTTCTTTTTGCTTCAATTGCTTGGTGCAAACCTTCATTATAGCGACGTCCGTGCATAATACGGCCGGTAAATTCGTCAACAATAAGAACTTCTCCGCCTTTTACTACGTAGTCGATATCTTTTGCATAACACCGTGCGCTTTGATAGCCTGGTTAATATGGTGCTGCAATGTAATATTTTTCTGAATCAAGCAGGTTTTCAACTTTAAAATATTCTTCTGCTTTTTTACACCGCGTGGGGTTAGGGTAGCAGTTTTTGCTTTTTTCATCCACCAAAAGTCTGCTTCGGAATATAATTCGTCGTTGTCTTCTTTTCGGTTTAATTCCGCAACCTTTACCATATTCAGTGTTTTTGCAAAACGGTCTGCTTTTTACATATAGGTCGGTTGATTTTTCGCCGGGACCGGAAATGATAAGCGGTGTACGAGCCTCGTCGATTAAAATGGAGTCAACTTCGTCAACGATGGCAAAGTTGTGACCGCGCTGTACTTTATCGTTTTTATAAATTACCATGTTATCGCGCAGATAGTCAAAACCCAATTCATTGTTGGTTCCGTATGTGATATCTGCAAGATATGCTTTTTACGTGCTTCTTTTGGTTGTTCATGGGTAATCAAACCAACGGTGAGTCCCATAAAGCGATGAATTTTACCCATCCATTCAGAGTCACGTTTTGCCAAATAATCATTGACGGTAACAACGTGAACGCCTTTTCCTGTTAATGCGTTCAGATAAGAAGGTAAGGTTGCAACCAAAGTTTTACCTTCACCGGTTCTCATCTCACTGATACGGCCTTGGTGCAGTGCAATACCGCCAATAATTTGAACGGGGAAGTGACGCATGCCTAATACACGAGCAGAAGCTTCTCTGCAGGCGGCAAAGGCATCAGGCAAAATATCATCCAATGTTTCACCTTTTGCCAAACGTTCTTTTAATGCGGGAGTTTGCGCTTGCAATTCTGAGTCAGACATTGCCTTATATTTATCTTCCAATGCGAGTACTTGGTCGCAAATAGGTTGTATGCGCTTTAGTTCGCGTTTGCTGTAATTACCAAACAGCATTTTCATGACGCCCATTTATTTCACCTCAAGAATTTTTTAAATTATAGTATATCGATATCATAAGTAAAATTTGATACAAAGACATATATTGGGTATTATAACATACATCATGCCGAAAATAAAGTTTTTTCCAATAGAACTTGGTATGTATTTTGATTAAAATTTATCGTATCGTCTATTGCGAAACTATGGAAAATTGCTTATAATGAAAGGTACAAAGCGTTTGACTTAGGAAAAATGAAAAGTGAAAGGAGTACCATTATGAATTATTCCCATGAAGTGGAAAGTATGTGTACTGTTCAAAAAGGCCCAAACCATGGACCTGCTCCTATTCCGGAAGAAGGCAGATGGGTAAAAGCCTATCAGATTTCTGATATTTCCGGTCTGACCCACGGTGTTGGCTGGTGTGCGCCCCAGCAAGGTGCATGTAAGCTGACACTGAATGTAAAAGACGGAATTGTAGAAGAAGCTTTAGTAGAAACCATAGGTTGTTCCGGTATGACACATTCCGCTGCAATGGCTGCGGAAATTCTTCCGGGTAAAACTTTATTGGAATGCTTAAATACAGACCTTGTTTGCGATGCAATCAACGTTGCTATGCGTGAATTGTTCCAACAGCTTTGTATATGGCAGAAGCCAAACTGCTTTTTCAGAAGATGGTTTGCCCGTAGGCGCAGGTCTTGAAGATCTTGGTAAAGGATTGCGCAGTCAGGTGGGTACGATGTACAGTACCAAAGCAAAAGGCGTGCGTTACATGGAAATGGCGGAAGGTTATGTTACCTCTTTGGCATTGGATGAGAATGACGAGGTGATTGGCTATCGCTTTGTAAAACTTGGAAAAATGCTGGAAGATATTCGTCATGGCGTAACACCAAATGAAGCATATGAGAAAAATATGGGGCAATACGGTCGTTACGACGGTGCGGCAAAATATATTGACCCGCGTGAAGAATAAAAAGGACCATCATAAGGAGGACAAAATCTATGGCTAACGATGTCATGTTTGAAGGCAAAGAAAGAAGAATTGCCAAAAATAGAACAGTGTCTTGCCGAGTATGGCCTTGCCAGTCTCGAAGAGGCGCGCGCCCTTTTGTCAAGAGAAAGGGTTCGACCCATATAAAATTGTAAAGATGTTCAGCCGATTGCATTTGAGAATGCAAGCTGGGCATATACTTTGGGCAGTGCAATTGCGCTGAAAAAGGTGTCACTTCCGCTTCCGAGGCAGCGGAAGCAATCGGTATCGGACTGGAAGCGTTTTGTGTTCCGGGTTCCGTTGCGGAACAAAGAAATGTAGGCTTGGGTCACGGTAATCTGGGCGCTATGCTGCTGAGAGAGGAGACAGAATGTTTTGCATTTTGGCAGGCCATGAATCTTTTGCGGCTGCTGAAGGTGCAATTGGCATTGCAAGAACTGCAAACAAAGCAAGAAAAAAACCTTTGCGTGTGATTCTAAACGGTTTAGGAAAAGACGCTGCATATATTATCTCCAGAATTAATGGTTTTACTTGTGTGGAGACAGAGTATAACTTTAAAACAGGAGAATTAAACGTGGTAAGTGAACGTGCTTTTTCAGATGGAGAACGTGCACTTGTAAAATGCTATGGTGCAGACGATGTTTTGGAAGGCGTAGCAATTATGAAACACGAGGGTGTAGATGTTTCCATCACAGGTAACTCTACCAATCCAACTCGCTTCCAACATCTGGTTGCCGGCACTTATAAGAAGTGGGCAATTGAAAATAACAAACGTTATTTCTCTGTTGCTTCCGGCGGTGGTACAGGACGTACTTTGCATCCTGATAATATGGCTGCGGGCCCTGCATCTTACGGTTTGACAGACTCTATGGGTCGTATGCATGGAGACGCTCAGTTTGCAGGTTCTTCTTCTGTTCCTGCTCACGTTGAAATGATGGGACT
>VOFC01004256.1_pt1 | contig 25000 bp, 47 predicted proteins | sample 5384161 | NCBI WGS metagenome assembly VOFC01 (sample SAMN12384722, study PRJNA508395) | human gut metagenome | isolation source: healthy gut B | host: Homo sapiens | reverse complement strand
CAACCTGCCGGTACAGCCAGACAAATACAATACCAAAACGCGGTGCACAAATCAAAGCAACCGACAGGCGGATTGCCAGATTCACCATATTTGCAATAAGGAACGGACGCATGATTCCAAGACCACGAAGAACCCCATCGGTTGCCATTTTGATTCCCATAAAGATGAAGAAGTAACCGATCCATCTCATATAACCCTCGGATACCTGATAAGCCAGGGCAGTTCCATCTTTCCCCAGGAATAACGAGGAAATTTGAGTATGCAGTGTTTCAATGACTACAAAAGCAAGAACTGCAAACCACAGATCCAACACCAGTGCAGCGTGATATCCTTTTTGATCCGTTCAATTTTCTTTGCACCAAGATTCTGGGATACATACGGTGAGACTGCATTTCCAATGGATACAAAAATCAGTGAAAAACATTTTCTACCCGCATCGTTGCCGAATAACCGGCGAGTGCCTGTGTACCGAATGGATTTACAACAGCCTGTACGATCATCATACCGATAGACACTGTAGACTGCTGAAGAACCGAAGGGACAGCAATTTGAAGCATGGAATATAACTTCTGCCTGTCAAACCAATCAAAGCGACTTTTTTATATCGACGCATCCGGCTGAGGAAAAGAAAAAAAGTGAAAACACCGCAGAAATCCCCTGTGCTATAAGAGTCGCAAGGGCTGCACCAAACACACCGAGACCAAGTCCGGCCACCATCCAAATATCCATAAAAATATTTAAGATTGACGAGAATACCAAGAGTCCCAGTGGGATTTTTGATTCACCAATGGAAGTGAACATGTTGGAAAGAATGTTATACATAAACAGAAATGGAAAGCCCACAAAATAGACCCGCAGATATAACACTGCATCATTCAGTATATCACCAGGGGTTTGTAATATCCTCATCATCGAATGGGAAAAGCAAAAGCCAAAAACACCAAGGACTATGCTTAGAATTAAAAAGCTAAACAAGGACGTTGACACGATGGTCTTCATTTTTCCATATTCCCTGGCACCGAAATAGCGGCTCACGAGCACACCGGCACCGACACCGGCCCCCAGTGCCACACAAATGAAAACATTGGTCAGTGCTGCACAGGCCCCGACAGCTGCAAGTGCAGAGGAGCCAACAAATTGGCCGACGATGATAGAGTCAGCCATATTGTATATTTGCTGAAAAAAACTGCCAAGAATCATTGGCATTGCGAAAATAGTCAACGCTTTAAGAGGTTTATCTGTTATCAAATATTCATCTTTTGACATTATCATATTCCTCCACAGCCTTTATAATTTCACTTATTCTTTCCTTCACCGGAATTTATCCCATGTATTCAAAACGCAAGTTTTAAATTACATTGCGAAACAATTATATATAGTTACAGCCGCTAAGTCAAGCCAGAGTTTACTTTCAGCAACATAAATGATATGATATTTAAGAAAATTTACTATCCGGAGGATATTATTTTACAGGAGGGACACTTATGTACCTGAATGGTTTAGATGAACTCGATCAGAAAATTATCCAGTTGCTTATAGAAAATGCACGTATCTCATACTCTGATATTGGTGAGAAAACCGGTATTTCCAGAGTGGCAGTAAAAAGCCCGGATTCAGGCTCTGGAGAAAAAGGTATAATTGAAGAATACACAACAATCATCAATCCTCAAAAGATCAGTGGTGCTGTATCTTGCTATTTTGAAATTGAAATTAAACCAGATCATCTGATGCAGGTGTCAGATATTTTATACAAAAATGATATCGTCACACAGATCTATCGTGTCACAGGAAGAGACAGGCTTCATGTACATACCGTTGCTTCATCAGGTGATGAAATGGAACAGTTCCTGCACAATGTCATTGATACACTGCCTGGCATAATCAGCTGTAGCTGCAATATGATCTTATCACGCATTAAAGATATTAAAGGATTACGGCTATAGAAGCCTGCATAAAGGGCAATGAACCATTTCTGATCCATTGCCTTTTACTTTACATACGCTATACTCCATAATTCTGATTATGACAGTATTCACAACCACGCATCTCTGCTACTGGAACAGGAAGTTGATGTGGATACAATCTCACGCAGGCTCGGTCACGCTGACAGCAAAATCACAAAAGAAATCTACCTACACATCACGAAGAAAAAGCAAGAGCAGGAAAATAGTAAGATAAAAGAGATTCAGCTTCTTGCAAAGTAACCTACGGATTTCCTACGGATTGTGATTTTGAGCAAGAAAAAATCCCCGGAAACACCGCATTTTCAGGCACTTCCGGGGATTAAGTTCAAAGCTGTCTAGGGGAGTGTCTGCATATATAAATAGGTACAAACTAATACGAAATAACACGTTTTTAGGCACTTTCAACGTTGAAGCCGTACAATAAAATACAATATTTTGCCCCATGAAAGCCCCATGAAAATGGTACAATATTAAAGCCCCAAAGCGAATTGCTCTGGGGCATCTTTTCTACTCAATCCAAGCTTGAAACTTGTCAATGAATCTGTACTTATCTCCGGCATATCCATCCATGCCACTTGCTTTCAGTGTGTCGACCTGATCTGCATAGAAGTTAGGATTATTCTGTGCAGAAACTCTGTAATGGACCCTCTTGTACTTATATCCATCTGGGGTGATGTAATACAGCTCAACAGCAAGAATCTCTGACCCATCTCCGAGGATTCCGTTCTTCTTATCATTAAGATCATAACTATTACCGAATGTAAGGTAAGGAAGCCAACCGCTCTTTCTTGTGTATACTCGACAGCGAATACTTCCCTTACTCACCTTAACCGCAAGCCATTTGATTGGAACGTTATCACCTTTTCCCGCCCAGTCAGATTTGTTTGGTTACTGGTGGCCACCATCTGTCTGTATATGCCTGATATGTGATGTCAACCTGTCCTAAGTCTTTCTTCTTCTCGGTCGGCTGCGGAGCTGATGCGAGGCTGTGATGGCTTGCTGATCCCTGTGATTTCTGCCGGAAAATCACGATAGCAATAATTGACATCCCCGTCACTAATGCCCGGAACACTTCCATCGGAGCTGTACTGCCACATATCAGCTTTCATCCCAAGTGTACTGTTATAGCGTGCAATCCACAGTGGATATCTTGTCCCCAGCGAACTTAAGTAATTATCCCACCAGGATTTATTACAATACACTCCACACTTATATCCTGCTGCTTCGATCAGTGCAGCAAATTTCTTCATACGGTCAACCGCACCTGTCTGTGTTCCTGATTCTTCCAGGTCATAAAATACCGGATACGACAGTTTATATCCTTTCACCAGTCTCAGCACATGTCTTGCCTCTGACTCTGCCTGTGCAGTTGTCTTTGCATACGAATAAATATAAACACCAAACGGAATCCCCAGTCTGGTACATTCATTTGCATTTCTCTTCCACTGCTTATCATCATCCTGGGAAGTCAGATCATCCCCGTAACCACACCGAATGATCGCATGATATCCTGCTGCCTTAACTTTCTCCCAGTTAATAGTTCCTGATGATACGATATGTCTACTACATTAATTGTTGCCATAATTCTTTCCCTTATCTGAATCTCTCAACTGTAAAAGTACATCTTTTAGCCGTTCCGGGATTGGAACAAATACCGCTGCATTTTCCAACAGACTCAACGCTTCGTTGCAAATGTAAAATGTAATAACCACTTCCCGAGCGGAATCGTGCCACCGATCAGCATCTGAATCAGGTAAGCCACAGCGATCACAATAAACATCACGATCTTTTTCAGCAGTCCACGGAATCCTGTCTCGGATGAGAGCTGCTTCAGGTAAATTCCTTTCAGCACTCCCGTGACATAATCCAGCACCGCAAGACACACGATCGTCTTAAGCAGTACGTCCCATCCTCCTAAAAAGTACGCAAGGACTCCACCCAGGAATCAAATACAATGCTGATTTCATTAAATAACTTGTCCATTTTTTTCATATTCCTCACTTTCCTCTCTTTCATCCTACCGCAAATACCGGGCGAATCCCGTAAGTGCTTGTAGCTGCATCTTTACTAGCGTCCCCATACTGTGACACTAGGACATATGATTGCGAATCAGCTACGTTTCTCAGCCAATAATTGTATCCATTGTTTTTCAATTTAGGATTGAGTCTGAATAATGCTAACTGCTGCGTATCGGATGTCTGCTTATTACTATTGTCAGTGCAAATATATGTTCCGTGAACCATCACTTCATTCATTAAATTTCAACTGCTTTTCTAAGTGCTGACAAAGCATTATACAAAAGCATTTGTCTGACATTCAATTAATTCGTACATTCCACTATCTTTTTTTCCATCTTGTTAATTCCTGATGATTGTTTTGAATCATTTCAGTTATAACCATTACTGTATTATCCAAATTCTTTAATTCTTCTTTTGAATATATGTTCCATCCACTCATTTTTTTCATAATATCATCCTTCCATAGTAAACCTAGATTTCATTACCCATACCAATCATCTTCTCAAAATACATTGCTGCTTTTCCGTTACAACCTTCATGTTTATATCCGATACATCCAATCAATGCAGAATCCAAAGAATAATACGAATGATTTGTATCACTATAATTAATGTATCCATGATAATGTTTTTTACTATCCCTTTTACCAATATATTCTACAATCTGATATTCTCCAATGCAATGAATTTGAAACACATTGCCCCATGTAAATTCTTTCTCTATTAACTCCAATTTGCCGCAATCCATATGCCGTGGAATTTATAAAAAGCTCTCGTTGCAGGTGTTGAAAAGTAGATCATTCCATTGACGTCAACGTATGCCATTACAGCACACACATTCTCCCAATTCTGCCCACATCCAACACACTGGATGTGTGTCAGTACCACAGGCCTAAGATCTGCAACGATAGCTGCAGAAGTAATAGCATACAGCCTGTTTGCGAGGAGCGTTGTCCCACTTTTGGGATCAAGAGATACGTTAAAATGTACCTCACGACCTACTTTATATGCAAAAAAAGCAGAGACGTTATAAAACGATTGAGATGCATATCAGCCTGTTTATACGATTTCACGGCTATTTTATCGGATGTATCGGCTAAATCTTTATTTATCGTAGCCATTGACGGCAGCACCGTGAACAGCTGATCTACTGACACAATGTTCAATCCCTCGATACGGACACGGTAGAGCGGGAACTCTCTCACCTTCCATTTTGGTAGATGTTATCCTGCGTTATACTTGGATCTGCTGCCGTACTTCCCGCTGTACCCTGATACACTTTACAGGTCATTTTATCCACACCACCTGATCCGGTTGTTTCAAATCTTGCCACGATCAGATCATTTCTGTTCTTTCCGGTCTGTCCGTTCGCGATCTCACAATCTTCATATTCTCCATAAGGGATCCTAGCCACATGGCCTCCAACCACTACCACACCATCTGACACCCGGATTTTATTATTGCTGATTACCGTTGCTTTGCACTTCTGTCCAATATCTGCCACCGCATCCATTCCTAAGATGCTCTGATAGATAGCTGCATCATCTTCTGCATAGATATGTGCTTCCGCTTCTGCCGCTGTATTCACGGTAATTCCTTTCAGTCCCATTTCAGTCATCTCCTTCTATTTTGTATTCAACTGTTGACGTACCACTACTTTTTTACCTTTAATATTTTTTGTATAACCGGTTTTTTACCGTTGTATCCGTTACTGCATCATATCCTGATACAAAATCTCCTATATCAAGATCCGCATCGTTTACTGTGATTGAACAGGTTTTATAGTTTTGAAGACTTTCCAACCGTTTCATGCCGTATTCTTCCAATGTTTCTGCGTCAGCATTTGTATAGTTATACACAGAACTAATCTCATCTTTTCCATCATAATAAGGAATCTTTCCGATTGTTCCGTCTTACTGAACATATAAATGCACCACAGTTCTTTCCATATTCCCCCCTTCGCCAATACATACAAGATGATTGACTCCACCCCTGCAATCCCTGACCGTGACCTTTACTTCTCCCTCTCCGGAATATTCTATTTCATCAGAATAGTCTCGAATTGGAACTGCACTTACCTCCACATATCCATAATCAAGATTTTCCGGTTCAATATACTGGATCTGCAACCTGCTTTTATAAGCACTCAGCAATTCTGTAACAGCATCAAGCAATGTCACGTAACGGCTCACTTCCCAATTTTTCACTGTGATTCCAGTATCTGTTTTGGCAACAAAAAAGAGACCGTCAAAACGATCTCCCCACAAGATCCCCCAACACTTGATTCAGTTCCCCGTTCAAAATCAGATGATCCTGTCCTTCCGGTGGTTCTACTATCTTATACATCAACATTCCTCTCCATGTCTTTCCACGGATAATAATTCGTTTTTTGATGTATTGATTCAATATCATCTATGATTCCACCATACTCTGTATCTGGTATGAAAATCCTGCAGCCGTAGCTAAATTTTTCAGCATCCCAACTTTCCGAATTGATAGACAATTCAAAATCGCTGGTATCGCCTAAGTCCATATCTAATTCCCGGATTTCTTTCAGATACCCGTTTTCCTGACCATTTGGTTCGTGCTGATAAATGAATGGTTTGCAAGTCCTACCCGCACTGCGGTTCACTCCTTTCTTCGTAAATGATCAGGTCAAAATTAAATTTTCCACTCCATGATACCCCCTGTCTTCCAGGTGATATTTTTTTAAAAAAGTAAACTCCCTTTTTCCGGCAATGAAATGCATTTTCTTTACTTCCTTTTCTTAATATTTTATAGATTGTCTCACTCCTTGTATCTATTTCCAACCTTTCTCCATCTTCCAGTGCTATATTGACCAAATATGCATTCCCACCGATATTTACTTGTGGGATTTGTTACCGGTCCATAAATTCTCAATGTAAAATTGCTGTCAAAAAAATGCGGATTTACCACAAAATTATTACTGAGACCATTTGCATACCGATACCCGTATTTTTCCTGGATATCTTTTATTATCTTTCGATGTAACTTCATAACTGTGGAATACATATGGATTCTCACCAATCCACACTGGTTGATCTGTTACAATCTGAAGATTCAGGATCCGGAAAAGGATTCCCATATCCCAGTCCTCTTTTTTATTCGATATGACATTACACGTAATATACTGTCCATCAAAATATAACCGCCCGCGTTGATTATTCAGGATGTCATATTCAAATACCGAATACATTTCATTACACCGTAGCCGGTATTCTTCCTCTGTATCCGCATAAATATTGACCGATAAAGGAATTGTACCTGATTCCTCTTGAAAAGCCTGTAATCATCTCGTCCTCAGTATCATATTTCCATGTATAATCTAATAATTCAGCCATATCCTTTTACAAGATATGGCTCTTTTGTCAGATCTACTCTTTCTTTCCGTGAGTTTTCATAATACAGCTCCATTTTTTCATCACCTCTCAGACCTGACGCACTGCACGGGCAAACTCCCGACCGTTCAATTCAATTACAATGTTTGATACTTCCCTTCGGATAATCGACTGAATTGTTCCGTAATCTACTGGCTGCTGAGTGCTATATGCCTTGTTTTCTTCTGCTGTCAGTACTCTTTCATTTTTATGCAGGATCGCATGATATCCATCATAAGGTACATTATCAATTCCGTTGAAATTATAACTTGCCTGCTGACGTCCAAACATTGCCTTTGCATTAATTCCGGCTGCAAGCTCCGCTTTTATCGTAAGAGTCCTCGGCTTTGCTGCATTATCTGCAGCTTCCTTTATTTCTGACAAAGATCGGATTGTCCCGTCTTTATTCACCTGAATCTTATACGGAGTATTATTGATTTTTACAATTCCTTCCCGACTTCCATCCGTCTTTTTTGTAACCTGTTCCATTTCGCTGGCAATGCCTGTAGCCGCCTGAACCACATTTCCGGCACTGTCCACGTAATAATCATTTACATCAACGAGCTGTGCAATCACATCACTTGCATCATCCGCTTTTTTAATCATTTTTTCAGCATCCTTTGCCATGCTTTCGCTCCAACCGGCTGATGCTCCAACCATGTTGTTGTACATCGCAGTAATCTCACCAGTTCCTTCGTCTACTACCGCTGCCACCTGATTCCATGTGTGGGGATTCCTTATTATATATAGTATATAATCCTGTTTCCTGTATCTGACTCAGATCCCCATAAGTCTCCCCTGTAAAGATCCAATCTTTCTTTACATTCTTTATCTGCATTTGATAATACCTCACCACTAAATTTATTCAGTTCATCCATCAGATTTGGATTATTTTCTCTGATTATAGCAAGATACTCTTCATACAGTTCTTCCTGCTTATTGATTTTATCCTGCTTATCTTTCTCGAGGTTGTTGATCTGTTCCTCTGCTTCCTTCCGATTTTCTGCATTCATCTTATCTAACTTGATTTCAACAATTCAATTTCTGTATCATAAGAAGCTTTAATTTTTACAATCTCATCATTTCTTGCTTTCACCTTCTCCTGAAGTAACTCCGAAGCCGATTCTGCATCTAAATTTTTGCCCGTGCATTAAATTCATTCTTTGCATACAGCAATTCCTCTTCCGTTCCACCAACAGCTTCCAGTACAATTTGCCGGATGCGGGCATTCTTTGACTCAATATCTGCAATCTCCTGATCATTCAAAGCCCTTTTTTCATCCACTGCCTTCTGCTTGATAGCAAGAATCTCACCTTTTAATGTAGTTACCTCTGCAATCTGCTTATCACTGGATTTTGCCAAAGCATCCAGTACTTTCTGTTCACTTTCGTCAATCACCTGATCGTCCGCTATAAAAGTTCTTTCAATCCCGACTGTGCCTCTTCTTTTTCCCCTGAATCGTCTTGATTGCTTCGTCACAGGTTTCGTTCACCCTCCGGTTAAATTCGGCGGATTCAGCCTGCGATATTACATTATCAAACCCTATTTCCCTTAAATAGACATTAAAGTCCTGCACTTTTTTCGCTGATTCTTCCACAGCCTCCTGAAATTCCGGGCTGATATTTTCCCCGAAATCCTCATAAACATATCCAAGTTCTACCATTTCCTCTTTTGTATGGGTTTCTGTTCCTTTCAGTTTCGCAAGAACCTTTTCCATCAGAGACATATCCTCGCTTGCATCTGTGCATTTTCTTGCTGCAAGTTGTGCATTTTCATGCATTGCATACAACGCTGTGCCTACTGCTGCAACTCCCACCGCCACGGGTGCCGCAATACCCAACAATCCAGTCATGCTCCCCATGAGTCCAGTACTTCCAACTGCCACAGATGCACTCTTTGACGCTACTGTTACGGCTGCCTGAGCTGTCTTGAATGTGGTTACAGCTTTCGATGCACCGCCGATCACGCTTGCAAGTTTTGTAAATGTCGTAATTCCACCACCCACAACCTTAATGACCGGACCCGCTGCCGCCAAGACAAGTCCCCATTTGATTGCATTTTCTTTTTCTTCATCTGACAGATTTGAAAATCGGTCTGCAACTTCCCCCAACTTATCGGATACCTTTGTCACGACCGGCACAAACGCAGCACCAAACTTTATAGCATCATTCTTTAATTTATTGATCGCACCATTCAACTGTTCTGCAGGTGTCGCATCCATTTTGTCAAAAAGCTTCCTGTGTAGCTCCAGCACTGTTCTGCATTCCCTGAAGCATTTCGTTATATTCAGCTCCGCTTCCTTTTGCAAGAACCAATGCTGCGGATCCCGCTTCTACGGAACTGAACATATCTTTCAGAGTTTTTCCATTCTTACCAGCTTCATCACTGATCATCTGCAGGATCTTTGTGGTGCTTACTCCTTCTGCCTTTAACTGTGCAAATCCTTTTCCTGTAAGTTCCCCTTTAAAGTTCCATCTGTAATACTCCCACTTTTTTCCAAGTTCTGAAAGCATTGCTTTCAGATAAGTACCTGATTCAGCTGTAGCAATACCATTTTTTTGTCAACTGGGCATAAGATGCAGACAATTCATTGATATTAAAATTCACGGAACTTGCAACGGGGATCACCGTACCCATAGATGATGCCAGCTCATCAACCGTTGTTTTTCCAAGATTCTGCGTTGTGATCAACAGATCGGAAATCCTTGTTGCATCACTGGATTTCAAATTATATCCATTAATAGCTGTAGTAAGGACATCCACCGCTTTTTGCTCCATCTGTAAATCCACCTTTTGCCAGCTTCATGGCATCTGTTGTAAAACTAATCGCTTTCGTCTGATCCACTCCGGCAGAAATAGAGCTGTAAACTGCTTCCGAAAACTCATCAATCGCAATTTTACTCTCACTACTGGCATCTAAAAAGCTGATTCTTATATTCCTGATAATTAACCACATTTGCGTCCAACAGTGTACTAACTTTTGCAAAGCTGCTCTCATAATCCACCGCCATTTTTTGTAGCTGCCGTTCCTGCACTGATCAGTGGAACAGTCAGTCCTGCCGTCATGGCGGTACCGATCTTCGAAAGCTTTTCTCCTGCTTTTGTCACAGATGAAAGTTTCTCGCTGATCCTGTCTGCTTTTACTCCTGCTGTGGCCGCTTTTTGCATATCATTCTTAAATCCATCAATATTGACTTTAATCTCTGTCATAAGCGGTGCGAGTTTAATTCCGCCCGTCATCTGTGCACCATCCTTTCTTTTTTAACTCCGATACTGCCGCATCATCTGACTGAGTTTGCTGCACTCTCCACAGATTCTTTAAAATCTCCATTCCTTTTTCCGAGCTCTGATAACTGTAAAAGCCAACTATCTCGATTCAAAAGAAAAGTAAAGAATACGGCAGGTCAAGTACCTGCCGGAAATTTAATCCTGTATAATCACTGATCCTTTTCAGTACCGAAGTTTTTTGTGCGAAATCCACTTCCCAATCCTCTGTGGCAAAATATTTTTCTGGATTGCCTCTCAATTTTACCGTCAGGGATCGGGATTTTAGTTTGGGTCATTCTCTGCCTTTGTTCTCATGGTAGAAATCTCTGCCAAAAGCTGTGTAATTCCCTCGAATGGAATTGCAGTGATCTCTTTCTTTGAAAAAATCTTTCCCTGCCGGTTATGATCAAGAAAAAAGCTTTGCCACATCTACTCTTTTTTTCAAAAGATTCTCTTCTGTAAGATCTTCTTCAATCCTGTTTACTTCCATATTCACAGCAAGAGTCGGTTCAAGGATGTCATAGATTTCCCCGGCAATCTTTACTTCAATCGAATTATTCACATATCTGTCTAAATCTAACATGATATCCTCCTATACTACATTGATCGCTGCCGCTTCTTCCTCGGTCAGCTCTTCCTCGATGCTTGCGAGGAAACCATCCACCTTTTGATAGCCGCAAGTTCTGCATCCACCGTTACTTCCTTATTTTCAAAAAAGAGAAAAACCCGATCCTCCCTGACCAAGCATTGTAAACCTCAGTTTTTCCCATTATCTTTTACATGTACTGCACGTACAAGTACTGTTTTTAAAGACTTTCCCATTTCCAGTAAACAGCAGTTTCTTCTTTTTCTTTTCCTTTTCAACTGTATACTCAGCAGTAGAAAGTAATGTCAGCCGCTCAAGATCCCAACTCATAATTCCTGTCTTTGCTGAAATCTCTTCCTTGGTCACATAAGATTTTACTGTTGATCCATGATGATTCGTCACCTCATATTTTGTCGGTTTATAATCAATAGTAAAACCACTGGAACAATGTCCCACACTATGCTCTGCTGTCTCAATCACAGCATCTTCCGGAATTTCCGTTCCTGTAAATGGATACATGAATACATCACAGGCACCGATCAAAATATCTTTCGCTTCTGCTTCAAATAACATTTGTCTTCCTCCATTTCAATATAAAATACAGGGTATTCTCATATCTTTGACACCCTTCGTTAAATAAAGTACCACCTCCCCACTCAGTTCTGAGTGGAACTTATACCCGCCTGTAACCACATACGATTCATCCTCTTCCATATCCATCAGGGCAAGAAGTAACTTTCTCAACTCTCTTGCACTCGTCATAATCTTTGTCAATAACCTTAAGCTCCAACTGTGTCTGGCTAAGATGTCCACCGGATATCGGTGTATAGGTATACACTACGTTCAATTTCGAGAGATCCGTAGTATGTAATGGATACAATCTCCCTGCCAGTTCAGGGATTTCTTTTTCTATGTATCCTTTGATAGCAATTTCAACCATTCTCATCATGCCCCCAATATCTTTTTAATTTTATCCATATTAAAAAGCAGAGCATAAGAAAGAAACGGCTGTGGTCTCTGTCCTTTGTGATATGCCATCCTTTATATCTTCCTGCCCGTGCCTGATACTTCCACGGAGTCTTTCTGTCGCCTTCCACGGCATAGATTCCCGTACCATTATGCACATACGGTGCATATTCTTCGTTAGATCCGATTCTTCCAACGATAGATTCTGCTGTAGTTTCCACTTCACTGGTAATGGATGCCCTCAGGATTCCAAGATCAACAGGACAATCCTGTTTTGCCTGATTCTCAACAACCATACACGCTCTTTTAACCTTCTTTTCCATATCATTTACAGTTTTAAGCGTAGCATCACTCATACTTTTTAAAAAACTCGCTGTTATCAGCCATTTTCAATCACCTTCAATATCAGGTTCGTCAACCTGCTGTCCGGGTTACAGTCTTCAATCAAGTAAATCACACCGTCTGATTCCAGCTGGTCACCTGCTTTGATGTTTCGACTTCTCGTCACTCCGGTATGTGTAGCCTGAAGATAGACTTCTGATCCATACATTTTCGATTCATTCTTTTTATATATAGCAGCCTGTATCGTTCCCGAAACCTTCCGATCTCTCCGCCGTACACCTGACGTTGTTCTTGTAAAAACCTCTTTTATCAGCCGGCACTCTTTCATATCTCTGTTGATCGACATTCCATCACCTCGGCAGTCTCCGGTATTTTCGCAATATCCTTTTTTAATTCGATCCGGCAGTTCATCTGAATAAGTTGTGCTTCCACCGGAACTTTGGGATTCGCTCTGAATCCCTTCTGTTCCGTCCCTGTTGAAGCGAATCAGTGTCAGCTCTTTTTACGATTGGAGCGACTCCTGTTGGGAGCGGCTCCTCTTCTTCGTAATTTAACAATGCCCTAGTTTCATCCATACTGTCCCGGATCATATCTTCCAGTAATTCCACCTGGGCATCCAGTCCCGGTCTTTTTAACAGACTGTTCAAGATTTCATTTTCCATCACTGTTTCTCCTCGGATTTTTCGGCTTAACCGGTTACCGTTTTCGTATGCACCGGATCTGATTCCGTATTAGCCACTTTTACATTAATCGGATCAATGTCTGCCGCTGTACCGATTTCATAATAAAGCACTGCGATTCCGTCATCCCGCAGAATCTTTGAACCGTACATACACAGACCTCTTACACCATCAGCAAAGGCACTCTGCAGTCTCATTGCTTCCATCTTATCGAGCTGCTTTGCGGCTCCGATTGCAGATTTGTGATGAGCAATTACGATACCGGCTGGCTTTTCTTCCGTGCAAACCACCTGCATTCCATTAATGACCTGCCCATTTACCACTCCATTCACAAGCACCTGCGGGTTATCCGTAAAACGCTTATCTTTGCTCAGCAATCCAAGGATCTCCGCATCAACAGTGACGTATCGTTCCGTTTTGGCACTTTCGCCTTACTCAGAATCGTTCCAAGATCTACAATGTAATCATAAATGGATACCTGTGTTACTTTCTTTTTGGAAGATGCAGATCCGATTTTATGGCTTGCTTTTTACATTTCCGGAAAGTGTAGTGTAAAAATCCTTATCATATGTTTCTGCCAGCAATGCGGAATGCTCTGCGGTATTTGCAGACATCACATCAGCTTTCGTCTGTGCCTTATCGCAGTCATCCAGTGAAAAGGCAAAATATTTCTTCTTATCAAAAGTCATCTCAATCGGTGTCGTATTGATATCATCCCATTCGATTGTTCCTTCGTAGTCCTTAATAGTTCCAGCTCCTACACGGTTAAAAAATAACCTTATTTCCGTTGATTTCTGACGGCTTCACGCATACAGCATCTGCTGTTGATACGCTGTGAAAGTTATGGAGGAGAGCCCCCTCCCAAAGTGTCGGTTTAAAGTTCTGTACTGACATAATTCATCATCCTTCCTTATTTCTTTTCCATTTCTGCAAACTGTGCTGCCACTTCTTCGGCAGTCATCGTGTCTGCATTTTTTACAAGTGCATCAAATGTAGTGTTGCCCGTTGATTTAACATCAGGATTGTCCGGCTCTGTACCGGACACAGCAGAACCAAACAGATCTTTATAGGTTTCCTTTAACCCTTTCATCTGCTCATCCAGTCCACTTTACCGTACCATCTTCTGATAAAATCAGTTTCGCCCGGTCAATCCTTCCCGACAGCAGATCGGGATGTTTTGCGTTGTTGGAACTCAAAGCCTTGGAAATCGCAGCATCCAGTTTCATGTCCTTCATTTCTTTATCGTGATCTGCTTTCAACTGTCTGATCGTAGCTTCATGGGTCTTGATCGTCTTCTGAAGTTCTTTATTGTCCACATTATCTTTTTTCAGATCTTTGATCGTCTTAGTTGCCGTATCCAGCTCTTTTCACTTTTGAGTTGTACTGCTCTTTCGGGACAATATGCCTTGATGCCTCCTCGTTGATTTTTTTTTTTCATTGTTGCATCCACATCCAGCTTGCCATCCTCACCATATACTGCATTTGCTAAAATTTTCTGTAACCATTCCATTATCCTTTACCTCCATAGATTTTTATACCGGCTCTCCCGGTATTGGGCTGTACGTTGTTCTTTATACCCTGCAACCCATAAAAAAAAGGTAGAAAAATAGCACCCTTGCGGATGCTTCCACGCTGTTCCACTCACAGCTGAGAGATCAGAATCGCCCATTCCTTCACTTTTGCATTTTTCTTTCTTCTTTCTTTTTTTAACAACCTTTTTGCTCGACAACTCTGCAAAACGTTCTTCTGTCACTTCCAGTTCATCCCCCGAAGTCATACTCTGATGCAGACATTTATCGTAATAACTTTTAATGCACACCGCCTTCACACTCACACCTCCCTTCGTTGAAAAATACATATAAAAAATACCACCAGTCTCTCGACTGACGGTCGCTACACAATAATCTTTTTATTAATCTGCATCTCTTTCAAGTATACATCCGACATTTTAAGATCATTCCTTTCTTCTAGGAATTTAATCATTTCCTTTTTTTTTCTCAGGTGTGTCCATCGCCTGATATACACTTGCTATAAAAAGTTTTGTTTACTTTCACTTTTGCCAATAATCTTATCAATTCTTTATCAAGCTTACTTAATTCATTCAAAGAAATCTTCTCCAATCAAAATCAAAACATCATCCAATATACTATCTATATTGGTATCTCCTGTTGTTTCAATATCGGTTCTTTCGAAATAATCTTGTATTGATTATGACCCTTATTTATTGCAGTATATCTATAGTTTCCAATGCATCTTCTCACGATACATTGTTCTTTTTTCTTCCATGCTTAAATTATTATCAAGTTCTTCATAAATATGCTCCCGTTCCTTACCCGGCAAAATTAATTCCTGATTTTTTGCCATAAATCTTTTGCTCTTGCATATTCACTAGACGACATATTGGCAGTTCTTTGGTGCGTATGCTTTCTTATGGCACTTTGCTTACCACCACCTATTAGTCCCTGTTTCATTGTATCATTTGAGGAATGTTTTTCAATATTTTTCTCAAAATATTCTTCAATCATGTCAGCAATTTCTTTCGGCACCTTACTTTTATTTTTACCACCTTCCATATAGGCGGCAAAATTTTTCTGCCCATGCTTCAGATCGCTTTGATGTCCTAATATTTTGAGTACTTCCTGCATAACTGGATATTTTTACTGACAATTCCTCTAATCTAGCATCACTTGATAATTTTCTTGACAATGCTTCATGAATACTTAAGTCTACTGCATGTCCCAGTTCGTGCCATATAGTTCCGCTATATGTCTCAGTTGCGTAATAATCTTTATCTCTTTTCCACCTTATTCGATATCGAATATTAGCCTCCCTTTGTGATTTTTCAAAAGCTGCTTTACTTCCTGTTTTTTCAATACTAATGCATTTTCTTTATCATCATATTTTGCAGATACAGACCTATCGAGACCACCAAATCTCACTTTTAATCCCGGGATTGTACTACCACCCATCTTATGCTCAAACTCTGAAAGCACTTTTTCACAGTATCCCTAGCATAGTCAATATTGACACCTTTTAAATCTCCAATATCCGTTTTTAGATGGCTTTTTGCCCATTGCAAAAAAGCTCATCTCTATTCATACTTGAAAAATCCGGTGTCTCCATTGCGGTACTTCTTTTTTTCTTCTCTCCTTCTATATGCTGCCCTACGCTGCCTGATTCTTTCCTGATAGTCATCATCCATTTTCTCAGGGTTCATTCTTTTTTCATGTTCTGCAATCTTCTTTTCATCTGTCACTGGCAATATAGTACACCTGCAGTTTGGATGGAATGGAAGTGTCGGACACTGTTCGATTGGATAGATTTTCTCATGATAAGAACCGCAAGTGTCGCACGTTCTCTCATCTTCTGCTGCCCACACCTGAACATATTCCACACCTTCATCCCTATATCTCTGAAGCGTTGCACTATTCAGATAATGCATAGATTCTGTCCTGACAAGGCGGTGACAGTCATTGAAGCTTTTTCCCATCAGATTATGTAAGCTTACCGCTATCTCTGTCGGAGTCTTTCCTGCTGCAATCCTTTCAGCAGAAGATCATTGAGACCAACAGCAAGACGTTTTTGGTTTTTCCATAGTCTTCCTGAAAAAACATCTCCTCTCCACGGCTCATTCAGCAGTTTTTGCATCAGTTTTTTATTTGGCATTGCGAACTCCACAGCCGGATCCATTCCTGAAGATTTATAAACTTCGTTGAATCCTTTTTCCATATTCTCCTCTGCTGCATCCTGCACTTTCTGCCCAAGATCCTTTACAATCTTTTCATATTGCCGATTTAACCTTGTCAGCCGCCCCTGCTTATGCATTTCCGTTAAAGTCAGGACACCGTCTCTGCTGTATTTTTTCTGCCAAAGTGTATAATTCTTCTTTTACTGCTTTACTGGCATCAACATAAAATTCAACAACTCCCGGTTCTTTTCTTCCATACTGTTGTAAGTTTTCCATGTTGCTGATGCAATCCTCTTTTCCCAGTATTCACTATTCGTCATCATTGTCATCCTTTATTGGCGGAACTATATCCCAGGAAGGACCTTCGTTCGCTTTCTGCTCATTCAGCCGTTTCTTTTTTCTTCCTCAATATCTGACACATATGGATGATGAGCAAGGATCGTCTCATCTGATACCGTACCTTTTGAATTATTACAATTCTGTATCATTTCTGATTCATTGATTGCCATATCTCTGTTAAATACGATATCAACTTCAATTTTTTTCAAAATTTCCCTGCCCTGTCAGCGATAAGTAAGTATCAACAAAATATAATAACTGTTCAAATCCGTATTTAAATTCTGTTTCCATCAGATTACATTTCAGATCAAGGTCTGAGTACATAAATCGTAATGATACTCCCGATGGAGCATTTCCAAATTTATCCGGATCTTTGTTCACGCTCTGACCACATTCGACAATATCTCTTTTCAGCTGCTCATAATGTTCCCTGAGTGCTGTGATATCCATCTGAGGTGTAAGCGTATCCACACCGCCTTCCTCCGGATCGTCAATGACGATCGCCCTATCATCATTCAGCGTCCGCATAAATTCACTGACGTTCTCGCCGCCATATCCTTTCAGTACATAAATCAGGTTTTTACTTCTTCAACATAGTTTGCTGCCTCACTGCGTCCCAAGTCATATCCATCAATCAGACTTTTTACAAATTTGATATCCGGCTTTTCAATTCTGTTATTCTTGAATGCTATAAACGGCACCTTTCCCCACGTTTCCCATAGATTCCCGGCTTTGTAATGAGCCACCGGTCCTCCATTGTCTGTCATTTTGTCCGCATCCAATATAAGCATCTGCCCTTGCAGACGGTAATATGTCACAGAATCGGCAGTCCACACTTCTACGTTGGTTACAGTCTTCCGTTGATCATACTCCCCATACCGAAGTCCGATATACTCTGATCAGCGTATCTAGCTCTGTATGTGTCCTGTCTGTCCATAGAGGAATGCACTGCTCTGCAGGAATCACCATCGTCTTTAGCTGTCCATTCCTGTCAATGTATACATGCAACCAGGCGATTCCCTTATTTGATGCTTCATATCCCAACGATGAAAGCAGATATTGGAAATTCTTTCCCAGTAAATCTTTGAGTCTTTCGATATACCGGCTGTCATTATCTGACGTGTCCGCTTTGAAAGTGACCGGTTTCGACAGCAGATACGCAATTTTTTCATCCACCTGATTTTTATATTTTCCGTGAGCCAGCTTATTGTTCGCCTTGTAGCTTTCCTCGATTACATTTCCCCTGCTATCCTTGTGAGTAATTTTCCGACTCAGAATATCATTATCTACCTGATAATACCGCTCTCCGGCCATCATCCACTCTCGCTCCGGGGATGCTTCAAATTCTGATATCAGACGGACAACTCTCGCATCCGTCAGTGCATTACTTTCCTTTACTGCAATCATGCCCGCTTTCACTCCTTTTCTGATCTTGTCGATCACATCTTTTATCCACACTCTCTCACCTCATTTTTCAAAATAAAATAAGGGCTATAAATTCCTTATATTCCCGCCCTTCAGATCCGACACCTCATAATCATCCAGTCCATACCATATGGCCGACAATGTATGAGGATCTATATTAAATTCATCTTCTATGATTTCTCCATTTTTATCCACAGCAAATGTAAGATCCTGCAGCTCATCTATAATATTCTCACATTTATCTGAACAGACTATTTTTCTGAACCGCTTTACTTTCTTAGTGTAAATCTTCCTGCTGCCCTTAAATTTCTTACAGGCACGGATCCTGAATCCCTTCTGCTTGTAATACCTGATTGCTTTCGGCTCAGCACAGTCTGCCTTGATCAGGATATCTTTCCATTTTTTGATATCTTCCGCAATCTCCGGATCCGTTTTATCCTTGCTATAATATTCATCATACAGATATAAAATCTTATTATCATGATCAATCAGCATCCGGACAACCGCATTGTAAGATGTGACAAATCCAAAGTCCATTCCATTCTTTTCCAATGGATGCTGGACGTTTTTCATCTCTGCCCTTACCTGCTCATCAGCTTCCACCACAAATTGCGGAAATACCAGTCGACCATTAACACCAAATCGTCCTTTACGTGCTACCCTGTAGAGATCAGGATCATGTATTTTCAAGTCATCTAGCTGTTCGACGTAATCTTGCGGAACGAAGTAATTATCATCTACTGTGCTGTGATGATAATAGGTCTTTCCAACCACTACACATCTTTCTTTTATACAGTTTCTCATCATCCAATATAAAAAGTTTTGCCTTTTTATCTTGAAAGAAATAGCGATAACACCAGTTACTTTTACTGACTGGATTGGTTGACAAAATTATATGATTACTCAATACCGGATGTCTCAATCGTCCAAGGATTTCTTTAAATCCAGCATACTTTACTTCGAACACTCTTCGATCCATACAATCGACACCCCGTTCATAGATTTCAATTTTGCCGGCTTGTCCATGCCCTTAAATATGATCTTGCTGCCATTTTTGAAGCGTACCTGCATCGGACTGGTGGTAAATGTCAGATAACCATCTACTCCCATTGCTTCTGCTACTTCTTCCAGTAGATCATAACAACTATCCCGAATTGTATCGTATACTTCTCGCACTACCAACGCTTTCCTTTTTTCCTGTAGCAATTTCCTGATCAGCTTTACAGCAACATGATAGCTTTTCGAACTTCCATAGCCTCCTACCAGCAGATATATTTTGTGATCCCAGTCTTCAACAAATTCAGCAAAATGATCGTTTAGTATAAACTCTATCTTTTTCATTTCCGCTCACTTGCCTTTACAAAAGTAATGTTGATAGGTTCTTCTTTTTCTGTATTAACTTTTGCCCGTATGGACTCAATTCTCACTTTCTGCTCCTCCGTGGATAGATCCCAGTTTTTGTGCAACATCTCATCATACTGCTTGATCATAGCCCTTAATTCACCCTGTGCTCTTGCCTGGGCTTTCAGAAAAGCTTCCTGCTTATCCCATGCCTGCTGGACTTCCCATTTTTCACCGATCACATTACCAACCTTTTCTTCTATCTTTTCGATGGTCTTGTCATCCTGATCTTTGACATAGGCTATCCGTTGCGCCCTGACAATAGCAGCATACGCAATCTGTATCTGATGCCATAGTAAATCTAGCGGATCCGCCTGTTCAATGGCTGAAAAAATCTCCCGTGTTTCATCCGGGAGATACTTGCTGAAGAATCCATATTTTTCAGCATTCTTATTCTGTTCAGGAGCTCCGCCGCCATCATTTCCAATGGCATTTTTTTTCCTTGGCTGACCGCCTTTTTTTCTTTTCCGAACGTTCGCCTTTTTATCCGAGCGTTCATCATCCCATTTATGAGTACATTTCCATCTCCGAACCGTCCCTTCCGGTATGCTTAGTTGACTTGCAATCTCAACTAATTTCATCCCTTTCAGATACATGGCTTTTGCCTGACAGATTCGTGGATCCGGTGCTCTCGCCATGTACCATCACCTCGCATTCGTGTTTGTTTTGTATTAGAAAAGCACCCCTGAGGTGCTCTTATCTATCTTTCAAATATTTTATTAATTCCAGTATTCTCTAAAATCAATTTTTTTTATAAAGTGCATACAAATTTTCTTCGTTTAATTTATCATATATTTTTTTTAAATTCTTGCTTTTGATAGAATTTTTTCATACATATGTTCTCTGCATTCTAAAACAATCATCTTCCCACCTACTATTCTAGCGGCTAAACTTATTGCATGATAACACTCATTTAATATCTGCTCTCCACTTAAATCTTCTGCTGAATAATCATCACATCTTCCTAACTGACCAATCAAAAAAGCTGAAACACATTTTATGGAATCTCTACCCGAAAGCTTCCCAACATTTTTCTTCTTTTTTTTTTGAACTCAAAGCAGATATATCTACCGCTCGTTGAGCAATAGTGAAATACGCCATTATTACAAATCGCTTTTCCTTTTTAATTCCGCTGCATCTAAACATAAATAGGTTTTTCCAATATCTGATTTTTCGTATGTAATGGCTTTATTCACTAAAAGTTCTCTAAATCTTCTTCACGATGACAAGAGAACTTTTTAAATGAATCTTCAATTTTGCTTGTATTGTACTCTTTATTAATTATTTCTCCCAACGGTACAACAATATAATCTTTCAATTATTTAAGTGCGTTCTGAAGAAGACTTTTCAAGTCTTTTTCATGCTTTAGTTTAGATTCAAAGCTTCTCTTTTTGTGGAGCCACTCTCCGAGACATTTCTTTTGTGAAGCCATCTGCTTTTTCAGGCGGAATCATAAACTCTTTGCCAAACGTTGAAGTTGCCATGACTTTCACCCTCCTTTTTTAGTCCGTTACAGACATTATTTACCCCATACGAAATATGCTTCTTACTTAATTCGAAGTGTATTTCTATATATATAATATATAGAATTTAAAATTTTTTCAACCTTTTTCACAAATTTTGCACATTTTTATATTTTCTCACAATATAGAAAAACACCCACACATTATTGTGCAGGTGCCTTACGGGTTTATAAGTATAGGAGTCGAGCCGTCGGTTTTCCGTCTTGGCTCATTATAATTAAATCACATATTACTACTAAACTTCAATCAACTAAGACAATCATTCATCAATTTTTAAATGCCCCAAAAGCTCTTCCATGAAGTTTATGTACCCATTGCTCCGAGCAGTCCATCAGCTCTGCGATTTCCCACCACCTGAGACCTTTTACATACCGGTAAAATAATACATCATTCTCATCCTCGTTCTGTACCGTCTTGATCTGCTTTTCAACAGCAATATACGATTCAATACACTTTTTCTTTTTCTTCTCCGAGCTTTTTTCTCCAACAGTTCGATTCTTGCCAGTTCGTCAGAAAGATCTTTTTTGATTTCCACTGCCATGCGGCATTCCTGAATAATCAGTAGCTTTCACAGACTTCGCAAGCTCTCTCAGCTCTGTCACCTCTCCATCTATCCTGTTGACCCGTCTCCTGTTGGTTCGGTATCCTCTCAGATATTCCTTTTTTCGCTCATTTTCATTTTTTCCATTATTTTCTTCCAGTCTCTGCTCCACCGGCATCAGCCTCCTTTATGTGATATTTCTTTTGCAAGGTATTCCTCTACTGTGATATGTTCCAACTGCTGCCCTGTATTCTAATCATGTTGTTCGCTTGATATGCCGGACGGTGGAAGTCTGCACTGGCTTTCCGATCCGGTGGATGCTCTGCCAGCCCGGCATAGTGTTCTTTTTGATTCTGCCGGATCTCTGCTAGACTCCAGCGTCTGTCTGTGCTTCGTTTCAATGGGTATCACTCCTTTTCTTTCACCACGTCCGCCAACCTCCATTTACTAAATGTACTGCATACTTTTGTTGCTATCGCATTATTTATCACGTTTCCTCTTTCGTCGTTTGTTCTAACAGTACGCATTTTCTCCGAATTTGCTATAATTTGCTCTGTGACCCTTAAAATACTCTCTTATTGCTTCTTCCAGTTTATCTGCATCAGTTAGTCTGCTCATAGTTTTACTTCCTTTCAACAACTCAAATAGAATCTTAAATCTAAAATCCTAAATTTCAGTTTATTTATCAAGTGCATCTATTGTCTCTGGCTGAATCATCCCATGTTTAACCAAATCGAACACCATTTTACTTTTGCGTATAAAATCTGATATTTGCTAACATCACATTTCTCACCGGATGTAAGATAATACAGTGCGTTCGAAATGTCTCTTATTTCTTCGTAAGTAAGTGTTATACTAGCGTATTTGTTGTTTGTTTCACTACTTAACTTTTCAATTATCATCCACGTTACCTCCAATAAATCCTAAATTTCTCTGCTCATGCTCTACCCCCTATACGGTTCCGGCAGTGGCATCCAAGCATTAACAAACAATCCATAGCTTGGATAAGATTCCTCATCGTCTCCCGGATAAAATGTACCGCCCTCGTCATTTCTGACTTTCCTCCTTGATTGCCTTGATCCGTGCTTTCAGTGACTGCATTACCCAGTTCTGGACATCTTCTTTCCTGTTCAGTGCTTCCATCACATCTTCATCTCTTGTGCCGCTGCAGATCAGGTGGTGAATGATTACCCGTTCCGTCTGCCCCTGCCGATGCAGCCTCTTGTTCGCCTGGGTATACAGCTCGTAATTCCAGGTCAGTCCAAACCATATCACATGGTTTCCGCCCTGCTGCAGGTTCAAACCGTATGCACTACTTGCAGGATGTGTCAGAAGGATGTCGATCTGCCCTGCATTCCATTCATCCTCATCCTTTGTAGTTCCAGTTCCCGGACACGCAACTTTGTTTTCCCTAACGCCTGTAGCAGCCGGATCCGGTCATGCTGGAAATTATAAAAGACAAGTACCGGTTTTCCCTGTAAGGATTCAATCAGTTCCAGAAATGCTTCAATCTTGCAGCTGTGAATCTCATGGTACTGCCGGCCCCTCGCCATAGATCGCACCGTTGGCCAGCTGTAGCAGCTTATTACTCAAAGCCGCCGCACTGGTCACGCTGATCTCTTCCTCGTCTTCCGGAAGTTCCAGCACCATCTTCCGTTCCAGTTCTGCATAGGCTTTTCTGGATTTATCATTCAGTGCCACTGGAATCTCATGGTAAATAACTTCCGGAAGCTGCAGATAATCCTCTGCCTTCATGCTGATGCAGATATCCGAAATTTTCTGCAGGATGCTTTCTTCTGTTCCCGGCTTTGCCTTTGTAGTTGTATATCACATCTCTGCCCCTATCCCCAGGATCGAAATACCGTTCCCTGAACTGCGTATATCTGCGTCCCAGACGTTCTCCACCGTCCAGAAGATAGATCTGACTCCACAAGTCCTCAAGCCCGTTTGGGGAGGGCGTACCTGTCAGCTCCACGATTCGGTCGATATGTGTCCCAACACTTGCCAAGGATTTGAACCTTTTTGCCTTATGACTCTTAAAGCTGCTTGACTCGTCAATGACCACCATATCGAATGGCCAGCTGTTCCGGTAATAATCCACCAGCCAGCAGACGTTCTCCCGGTTGATGATATAAATATCCGCCGGAGTATTCAACGCCCGGATCCTCTTCGTCTGACTCCCCAGTACCGGAGAGACTCTCAGGATCTTCGTATGATCCCATTTATCTTTTTTTCTTTCGTCCAAGTCCCCTCTGCCACTTTCTTAGGTGCGATCACCAGAACCTTTCTGACCTGAAACCGGTTATATTTTAATTCCTTTGACTGCAGTCAGTGTGGTAACTGTCTTGCCGAGTCCCATGTCGAGAAATAATCCCAGTTTTTTATTTCCAGGATTTTATTTTATACAGTACTGCTGGTACCCATGCGGCCGGAATATCATCCCCTCATCCTCCTCTCCTACAGGTCATATCTGCAATCCAGTGCTTTGCTCGTCTCTTCGTATCCCATATCCTGAAAGAACTGGCTCAGTCCATCAATCCCGTAAACTGTCCTGACATCCTGCCCCAATTCCTGGAAGCCTGTGCCCCTGCAGCCTCTGCAGTGCCGTCATACGCCCGCGGTCGGTTTTCAGTTCCACGAACACCGGCGGCCGTCCGGGAAAGATCACGATCCGGTCCGGCACCCCATCGTTCCCCGGGCTCACCCATTTATACGCCCTGCCTCCCAGCTTCCTGACTTCATCCCGTAAAATTTTTTCAATTTTTTTTCTCTCATATCTGCTCCTTTCGCCGCAAACGCTCTCACGCGCTGCGTATGTATATTCCGTATTATGCGTATTATGTGTACGCACCCTATATACTTA
>VOFC01004830.1_pt1 | contig 25012 bp, 47 predicted proteins | sample 5384161 | NCBI WGS metagenome assembly VOFC01 (sample SAMN12384722, study PRJNA508395) | human gut metagenome | isolation source: healthy gut B | host: Homo sapiens | reverse complement strand
AGCTGCGTCAAATATAAGAACACTGTCAAGCTGTGCCTTATGCATACCAGCAAGCAACAGAAAAACGACCATATCTCAACAATATGATCGCCCCTGTACTCATCTCAATATTCTCAGCGTTTTCTCACATACCCAAGTCTTTCCACAAAGTTGATCACCTGCTCGCCGAAAAGCCATTTCTTCAGCAATGCCATAGCATCTTCAAAATGTCCTGATCTCATAGCAGAGATATGACTGTCCGTCCCATGAGAACCATGGTCCTGTATTTTCTGCATGCCTCCAGAACCTCTTCCGATATTCTTCGCCATTGATTCTCGTGAAAGCGATTCAGTGATCCGTTGTTGAGCTCGATGGCCGTATGATTCTCCGCCGCACGCAACCTCATCCGGATCAATGGATACCGGTCATCATCCGGATGCCCGATGACTGTCACGCGTCCGGATTCTTCTGCCGCCCCAACGAGAGCAGCTGTATTCCTCACCCAAGGTTCGCGATGCATGGCGGTGAAGGCTGGCGATGATATAGTCCATTTTCGATAGGATCGGTTCCCTCCACATCGATGGAACCATGTTCATCAAAAAATGTTTGCCTCAATTCCGTTATAAAGGCGGGGATCGTCCACCTCCTTCGGGATCACCTTAAAATTCTGGAAATAGAATGAGCGGTGCCGTTCCCGGCATCATCCGCGCGTGCTCACTGGTTCCAAGAATCTTTAAGCTCCATTTTTTTCGCCTCTTCCAGATTCTCCTTCAATGTACTGTACGCATGTCCGCTGGGCTAACGTATGCGTGTGCAGATCCATAAGCGGTCTCATTTCCATATCAGCCTGCCTTCTTTTCTCAGATAGATCGTCTCGCCCTCATTGTAAAACCTGACTCTGTCCGGTATAAACATTGTAGACTGCCGTCCCTTGTCCGACTGCGTAATGGATCTCCCTGCCGTTGTACTGTCGGTTCACGATATCCCCACAATTCCTTTTCCGTCACGGCTGATCTCAAACTCCTCCGGACGCACCGGAAACAGACCATCCTTTGACGAGAAATTCCTGTGCTACTTCCGGTTCCATCTCAAAGACAACATCCTGATTTGCCACTTTAAAATGTTTCATTCCATTTTCCCTTTGACAAAAATTGCAGATTTGCCCTTACAAATGTTGCTGCAACTCTGTCTGTGGATTGCCAGATAGATCTCCTCAGAGGTTCCTACCTGTTCTATCTTTCCATTTTTCATGATGAGGGATCCGTCCGCCATGGCAAGAGCCTCGCTCTGGTCATGGGTGACATAGACGATGGTAGCCCGGTATACGGTTGTGAATGTTCTGATCTCCCGCCGCATGCTGATCTTAAGTTCTGCGTCCAGGCGCGCGCTGAGCGGCTCATCCATCAGAAGGATCGACGGTTTTTTGCAACGATGGCCCGCGCTAAAGAGACACGCTGTTTTGACCACCGGAAAGTTCTCCGGATACCGCTTTTCCATGGCGGAAAGTCCCACGGCCTTCGATGGCCTGATCCACTGCTTTCCGCTTTTCGTCCTCCTCCGTCATCGTACACCGTTTGCTGTTCAACGGAAATTCCACATGCTCCCTGCACCGTCATATGCGGCCAAAGGGGCGAAGGACTGAATACCATGCCGAGATTTCTCTGTTCCACCGGAACATTCGCATCCTGGGGGAAGAAAAGATCTCCCGTCCTTTAAGATACTGCCCCTCTGTGGGTCCTCAAATCCGCCGATGATCCGGAGAAGTGTTGTCTTTCCGCATCCGGACGGCCCTAGGATCGCCAGAAAAATTCTCCATCCTTAATTTCCAATGAAATATCATCTAATGCTGTGAAATTTCCCGAATTTTTTAGTAATATGATCAATTTTAAGGCTCATTTTATTCTCATCTCTCCTCGTCATGCGTTTCTATATCCGCATCTGCCGTCAGGAATCTTTACACTCCCTGTCCGACCGCATGGTCTCCGACTTCTTCCGCACTGCCCTCCTGTACCTTCGGGCCGCTTTGCGTCCTCCTCATCCTTCTTTCTTTACGAGAGCCACCAGGCTGTACACAAAGAATACGATGAACACGATCACTGCGGACATTGCCGCGGACAGACTGTAATCTCCGCCCTGCTGCAGGTTGAAGATCGTAAGACCGATCGTCTTTGTCCCGGCACTCGCGAGCATGGACGACAGCGTCAGCTCCGTCAGCGATGAGACAAAGATCAGGAAGGAACTGAGAGGATCTGCTTCGCCATGACCGGGATCATGATCTTTTCCAGATCGTCACTTTTCCGGCTCCGAACACTCTTCCCGCGTGCTCGAGCGCTGGTTCCACGGAGAGCATCGCCGTCGTACTTCCCTTTGATCTGCAAAACCACATATCTTGTGGCGTAGGCGATGATCAGGATCTTTACGGTTCCGTAGACACCGGGAACGATGGTCCAGTGGAAGATCATGGCGAGTGCCAGGACGATTCCCGGAAGCGCATATGTCAGTGAGGCCGCGGACTCAAACATCATCGCGGCCTTCGAGTTTTTCCGCACCTTCAGATACGCCGTTGCTGTTCCCGCAACGATACAGATAATGCAGGTGACAACCGCTAACAGAATGCTGTTTACCACCGCCTGGCGGACACCCGCATTCGTAAATACGAACTGGAAGTTCTTGAGCGACAGGTTCTCCGGGCGGAATTTCGTGCCGTAATTCTTTAAAAAAGCGCTCATGATCATGGAGAGCACCGGCACAACCGTAAATCCCGCAAGAACCGTGAGACTTCCCCACTCGAAGATCCGTCTCCACTTCACGGGGAGTTCATAGCGGACAGAGGTGTCTTCCTGACACTCTCCAGATTCTGAATTCTTCCGGATCAATCTTCCCTGAAGAAGAGTTCCTCCGATCGCGATAAAGGAAAGAACGACGGAAAGAGCTGCCGCTTTATGGAAAGAATCCGACCGAAGCTGATGGCTTTTTCATAAATGTAAGTGCTGAGGACTGGGATCCCGGATGAGATTCCGAGGAAGGCCGGGATGCTGAAATTGTCGATGGATGCAAGAAACGCCAGCATGCCGCCGCCCGGCGATCGCCGGCATCGCCTGGACCATGGTGATCTTCCGGATCGTCTGAAAAGGTGTGTAGCCGGAAGTCCGCCCTGCCCACTCCATATCGCCGCGGGATCTTTCGGAGCATTCCCACAACAAGAAGATATACCACCGGAATATTGCAGATTCCCATGACAAAGAATGATTCCCGGCAGCGTATAGATATCGATGACCGGAAGCCCGATATTTTCAATGTCGTTTCACAAACCCGCGTTTCAAAAGCAGGCTGCTCCATGACAAGGTGATGATGTAGGAAGGATGATGTACGGGGCAAGGACGAGGGGCGCCAGGAGCTTTTTTCCTCTTGACATTCGTGTAGGCGTTTAAGAATGCGAAGAAACTTCCCGCCGCCACCGCGATCGCCGTCGAAGATACCGATATGATCAGCGTGTTCCGGATCGCTTTTGCCGTCCTCTCCTCATGCAGCATGTCCACATAGTTTTGCAGACCAAAGCCTCCGTCGGTCGTCAGACTCATCCGAAGGAGGCTTAAAATCGGCATAATAAATATGAAGCATACTGCGAGGAAAAAAGAGGATCCGGCCTGCAATTGTTTTAATATTACTGGATTTCATGATTTTTTTCCTCTTATTGTGTACAAATAGCGGTTCGTCCATGTCACTCTGATGGACCGGATGAGCAGACTTGCCGAGCCATTATTTTTCTGATTATTCAAACATCTTGGAGAATGCTTCCTTGTCGGAATCTCTTGTCTCAACCAGAGTCGGAAGATCGTAAGTCAGTTTGTGATCTCATCTGCGCTCTTTAAGCCCTCCGGAGCCGCAACTCCTTTTCTGATCGGGGTGTAACCGATCTCGGCTGTCGCTTTCTGTCCGTCCTCGGAGAGGATAAAGTCTACGAAGGACTCCGCTGCCGTCTCATTTTTCGTTCTGCAACGATTCCGATCGGCTCTGTCACACAGAGGGAACCTTCTTTCGGGTACACGAATTCGATCGGAGCTCCGTCATTTTGGAGCGGATCGCCATGTAGTCTACGAGAAGACCGAGACCATTCTCTCCGGCAACAACTGCCTTCTGGACAGCTCCGTTTCCTTTATCGACCTTTACACCATTATCTTTCAAGCCCTGATAGAAGTCCCAGCCGAGTCCTTCTGTTCTTGTGATAACACCGAGGTTGTATGCAGCCGCTCCGGAATACAGCGGGCTCGGCATGATCAGCTCGTCCTTGTACTCTGCCTTTGTGAGGTCCGCTAAAGACTCCGGAATTTGGAGATCACATCGGTATTGACCGCGATACCGGTGCTGATGATCTTTGTTCCTGTGTAGGTGTGATCCGCGTCATAGAAGCTCGGATCGATCTCGGAGAGTTCCGGGGACTCATATAGCTCATCAGGATGTCTTTCGCCTTTAAGGACTCGAACGGTCGCCGCATCGGATACGAGAAAGGACATCTGCGAGAACGGAACCGGCCTCTTTCTGCGAGGACCTTGCTGACAACTTCGTCAGTTCCGCTTCTGAAGATCTCAACCTTTACATCCGGGCAGGATTTATTGTATTCTTCCACTAGCGCCTGAATATCTGCTTCCGGCTGGGAGGTGTAGACGGTCAGTGTACTGGGTTCTTTTTTTATCAGCTGCTTCCTGCGCGGTGGTCTCCGCCGTCGTTGTTTTCTGCTGCCGTTGTCGCTGCCGCTGCCGCTGCTGCAGTTGTCTCCGCCGGTTTACTGTTGGAACTGCAGCCTGTAAGTGCCAGAATAGCCGCTGTTGTTAAAAAGTACGTTTAATTTCTTCATTTCTTTTCTCCTTCAGTGTTTGTATATATTGAATGTTTTCTGCCAGTGCCCTCGTGTACTGATCCCCTCTTCATAGCCCTCGATGACCATCGGGAAAAGCCGTATGCCAGAAGTCTCGGGTAGATCTCCTCAAAATCAAAATCACCGTCCGGGATCGGTGTGAAGCTTCGTGCCTTTCTTGTTGGTCAGATGAACCTTTGAGACGCGTCCCATGATCCGGATATTTTCAAAAATTCTTCTTCCGTCAGGCTGTGAGCCAGATCGATGGTGTAGGTCAGCTTTCCGCTTAAGTCCCTCACGATCCCGAACATGCCCTCCGGCGGCGTCGCCATCTCCTTTCGGAATGTGTTCCATGATCTCCATGGAGATATCCACGCCCCGCTCCTTGCGCATACTCCGTAAAAATTCCTGAATGCTCATATATAGGCCCTGTCTCTCGCTGCCTCGTCCTCTTTTAAAGTGTATCTCGGCGGATGGACCGTCACCTCGTCAGCTCCAAGCTCCACAGCCAGGTCCACCGATGACTTGATCTCCTCCACGGATGCCCTCCGGACCGCATCGTTTAATGCCGCGTAATTCAGATCCCAGCTCTTTGCGTGGATCACAAGGTTCAGTCCCAGCTCTTTCAATCTGCGAATCGTCTCTAGATCCAGTTTTTTTGTCTCCGCATGCTGCGCCCACAATTCAATTCCGTCAAAGCCATTCCCGGCTGCTGTTCTCATGAGCGTCTCCGCATCGGCATCCCACATGAGCGTCGATGAAAAAATAAAATCCTTTCATTCTGTTTTTTCCTCCAGACATAAGCATTATAAAATGTCATGTAAAATATAAAACGGACTTTTTTAAAATCTTGTGTGTAAGCACAAGTCAAAACTTTTTTAACCCTTCGATGTAAAGCCCCGTCAATCCGTGCCAGACAGCAGCATCGTCCTTATTTTCATCCTTTTTCCATCCGTTTCGATCATAATCGCGCGTCTGAAATTCCGTCTCAGGATCTCTGAGCCAATCTCCAGCCGTTTCTTTTACTTCTTCCGCGGGATGTCCGTACCTGTTTTTCTTCCATAAGAAAAAGAACGGTTATCTCAGGGGAAGTTTTTCAAATGAAAGCTTCTCGCCGGAGGAGTCGCGGTGATCCGTGGGACCCGCTTTTAACTGTCACAGGTGAAAGCACGCCGGACTCCGTCACGAGGTTTCCAGGCTCCCGCCTGTCTCCATATCTCCCGTCAGCATCATGGAAAAGCGGTCGCCGTGACCCGGAATACCAGTGATTCTTCATTCCGGTCGGAAAACTTCTCTTCCCCGTCGGGGACAGACATTCCATGTACATGCCTTTTCCCGCGATATTTTCTATCCGGTCTCCCGGTTCCGCCGCATAAAACACAGGAATCCCCTGTTTTTTGCCAGCTCCGCCATCGTCCCGTAGATCTCATCTGTTCCTGCTTCCGGCATCATAAGACCGCCCACCGGATCCCCGATTCCGGATGTTCTAAAAAGATACCGGATCCCATTGATATGATCCTGATCCCCGTGAGTCATGACAGCAAAATCCATACGCTCCCCTGACTCCTGAGATACGGCACCAGAACCTTTTCCCCCGACGGACTTTTTGCTGGCTGCTGCCGCAGTCTACGAGGATCGTACGGATGCGGTGAAACGCAAACGATCCCGTCACCCTGTCCTACGTCGATCGAGGAATGTGACAGAGAGGCCGGCTGGGCGGGATGGAAGCGGCAGGAAAAAAAGGTGAGCGCTTTCGCCAAAAGCCAGGCAGCTTACATTTAGAATGTCTGAATTTTCTGATGTTTGTCGTCTTTCTCACCTTTTTTCAATTTTTCCTCACAGGATTTTTCCCAATTTTCATCCTCTCATAAATAATGGCACCTGAGACCACTCCCGAAGACCATAGTAACATCCGATCTTCCACACCTCCGGCTGCCCCAAACCAGCTCCGCGCCCGGAAGCTTTCCTGATCCTGCTGCATACGAATTCATAAAAACGCAAAATATATGTGCGCCTCCAGCATGGCGCTCCCACCGATATTGATAAAAAAGGACAGACCAAGCCCTATAAATCCCGATAGGACCACATACGTCATAAGTGGGATCACAAGAAGATTTAAGAATACCCCGTAGACCGGGATTCCAAAGAATGCCAGAGAATGACGGGCGTCACCATCTGGAGTCGAAAGACTTGTAAAAAAGGCGGACGCCGCCGCAGAAGACCGTTCATCCGTAAAATCTTTCTCCCCCGAACCGAAAAAAGCCTCCGGGATAGACAAGAGATATCACCGAAAGAAGAAAGCTGAAAAAGATGCCTGCGTCAGCAGAAAACGGATGAGTGAGAAGAAGTCCCAAAGCCGGAATGCACATCGCCGTCGGAAGATCATAGGTCCTCCCAGCAGCCGCCGCCAGAAAGGAGAGCAGCGCCATCGAGACTGCTCGTACCACAGAGGCACCGGATCCCACCATCATCCCGTAAACTATGAGAAATCCCCCCGCAAAGATCCCGAGATCCAGAATCCTGCGCCGCCTTTCCTGGAATAGTTTCCAGATTCCACAGACCTACAATGGATATATGAAGCCCGCTGATGGCAAGAAGATGGAGATCCCGTTTTTCCGGTAAAGCTCATAAACTGCACTGTCCAGGTCCTCCTTCTCCCTAAAAGAACCGCTGACAGGATCCCGGCGTCCTCCGGGAGCGCGATCAGCTTTAAGCGGCCGGAAGAGCTGCCTCCTGATCCGGTACAGACTGTCCGAAACTATATGCGCCTTTCCGCCCATTCCAGTATATCCGTCCGCATAGATGATCCCCGAGATCCCCTTTGCCCTGCAATACAGCTGGTGATCAAACACTCCGGGATTTCTCGCCGGATCTGCCGCCTTTCCTTCTCCGAAGACGCGGATCTTCTCTCCAACAGCAGGAAATTCCGAATCTTCATTCAGGTAACACAGAACGCTTCGTAACGTCTCCCCATCCGCATCTTCCGTCTCACAGTTTTTCAGCACAACTTCCAGCGTCCCGTCCTTCTCCTTCACTGACTGGACAGTTCCCTGAAGAACCACACCATCCTCATATTCTTCCCGGAAAAATCCTCTTCCCGGGAAAAAACCGTCTGCTCCGCTCCCATCCGGAAGACTCCGGCAAACATTCCCGCCATAAAAAGAAGGACTGGCAGCCTGTATCTGCTCTTCCGGTGTGCAAACACGCACACAAAAAAAGAGCAGCCAGACTGCCAGTCCAAAAATCATCTGCTCTGCCGGGATCCACAGGTTCAGTGCCTCTCCAAGTACCAATCCCCCTGTCACACACAGCAAAGGTCTTTTAATCGTTTTTTCCTCCTGCGATATAATCGTAGTTTCGCTCAAACACCGTGCTTAACGGGATCTGATCGCGGAACACATCGTCCTGAGACCCGTTGATACGGATCTGCACACGGCTCACCGTGGAAAGCTCTGCAAGGGAATCCACGATGGAATAGATCGGAATATATGCCGCCACATCCAGACTGCTGTTCAAAAAACGCCGCATTAAAGTTGATCGAGCAGACCGAATCATTGACAGACACGTTCAAAAAGCTTCACATCTGACGGGATCGTCGCGTAATGGCCGAAGCTCCTGCGGTCCTTCGATCAGCTGTTCCACGATCAGACGTTCCAGAGAATGTATTGCTGTTTTGCATGACTTCCCGTTTTTCTTCCACCAGCTGATCCCCCCTCGTTGGCAAAGTACAGCGTCAGCTCCGTCCGTTCAAAGGAATTGACATCACGGATACTGTCCACGAAAATCTGACGCCGACAACATCCCGACCGGATTTCCCGCTGCGTCCGTGATCGGCTGCTCCGCGCAGTAGATGCTCAGATACTCGATATCCGGAATCTGGGTCAGTGTCTTTGTGAGAGCCGCCCGGCAAAGGATCTCCTGCACCGAATTCATCAGCGCGTAGTTGGCATCCGCATATAGGTGCAGCACATTTCCCTCGATCCGGTAAGTGATCTTTTCGATCCGCTCCGGCAGCGCCCTCTGACAATCGAGGTCCGCCGGCACATTTCCCCATTCTGTCGAGAAGTTCCCGCACCAGCGCGTCTGTATCCGCCGTTTCCGTCCGGTACTCGCTTCCAACGAGCTGGATCCCGGACGTGTTTAAATAGTAATCGTATAGGCATTTCCGCTCTGCTCCACAGCTTTTTCCCCTGTACAGCCGCTCAAAGACAAACAGAAGTGCGAAGAGGAGAAAAAATGCCCGAATCTTCAACAATTTCTTCATTTGTTCTCCTCCTACGGAATATAGATCAACGGGATCCGCACCATAAAGGTACTTCCCTCGCCCTCGACACTGTCCACACGGATCGCGCCGTGATGCATCAGGACCACGCTTCTCGTGATCGCGAGTCCAAGTCCGGTACCTCCAGGTCTCTCTGGATCTCGCCTTGTCCACGCGGTAAAAACGCTCGAAGAACGCGTTCCTTAAATTCCGCAGGGATCCCGATTCCCGGAATCTGCCACTTTCAATAGAAGAACCTTTATGGTCAGCATCCAGTGTGACCCGGACCCAGCCGTCTTCTTTATTATATGACCGCATTCTCCACCAGATTGTTCACCGCCAGAGAGAAACTTCACTTCGTCGATATCCGCCGGACATCGCGCTTACTCTCAAAGATCAGCTCGATATTCCGCTTTCTGGCGATCGGCCGCAGACGTTTCAATACCATCTCGATCAGTCCATTGATCTGGACCTGACTGCAGGAAAGTCCGCGGACGCCTTATCCATTCGAACCAGTGTCAGAAGATCATCGTCATAATCTTGCTCTCACGGTCGATCTCGTCGGAAATATCATGCATAAATTCCTGATAAAGCTCTTTCGGCGCATCCTCCATTCCCATCAGGGAATCCGCCAGAACTCGGATCGATGTGATCGGGGTCTTAAGCTCGTGGGAGACATTGGAAACGAATTCCTGTCTCGACTGGTCCACCGCCTTTAACTTCTCCAGAGTCTTATTGATGGTCTCAGAGATCTGCTTTGTCTCCTGATATGCTTCCTCGTTGACGTCCTCGTCCAGATTTCCTTCACCCACACGCCGGATCGATGCGATCAGGGTACCAAAGGCTTCATGATCAAGTGTACCAGACAGGATCGCAAGATCAGAACGATGACAAAGATCATCATCTCGTACAGGGACGCGCTTATCTTTCAGGCTCTCCTCCAGGCTGTACATGCTCTCCGTGGACGCGGTAACGATCATCACTCCGGCTGTCTTTCCCGTCGTTATCGTTCCCCGTCTCCTGGTCAAACTCCGTGATCGGGATCGCCAGGACAAAATAATGTTTCAGACTGTCATAACGGCTCGTACTCTCCCCTTGAAGCAGCGGATCACCTCGTCCGAGATCAGCGTCTTTCCGTCAGAGATCGCGAACGTATCCTCAACGATCTTAAAGCCGGAATTTACGATCAGGATCCGCCCGCTGAAGATATCCGACAGGAGCGATAATTCTGTGTCGATGGCCGCATTATCCAGCGCGGAGTTTGTGAGGTATCCGCTTCTCGACATCTTATTGCTCAGGATCTGACACTGGTTCTGGACATCGATGATTCTGCGCTCCACCTGACTCTGTCTCGAGGAACTGGCAAGGATCCTGCTCTCCACAAGAAGCAGGGATCATACTGAACAGCACCATCAGAATGATCAGAGGAACCTTTGACACTCGGCGTATGTTTCCGGTAGATCTCCCGGATCCGTTCCCTAATTTTTCTCATGTTCCTCTTCCATCTTTCTCGTTGCCGTCAGAGCAAGGCTGCTCGGTCCGATATGGCACGCAATGCTTAAAGGAAAGCGGGGCCATGTATACATCAGCATCCGGGAAGCGTTCTTTTACTTCTTTCTGGAATTCCAGCGCGGCTTCCTCGTTGTCGGTATGGGCGATGGCAAGATGGCAGTCCTTACAGCCGCTGTCATGAAGCCTCTCATCCAGCTCTTTCTGGATCGCGTTCATCATCATGGTCTTCGCCTGCTTCATCGTGCGGGCTTTTGCGAAGGAATCCAGCTTTTCTCCCAGAATGATAAGGACTGGCTTGATTCTTAAAAAGTGTGCCGAGAGCCGCTGCCGCCGGTGTGATGCGGCCGCCTTTTTCAGGTATTTTAAGGTGTCCACGGTGATAAAGATCACAGAATCAGCCGCTGTCTCCTCAAGACGCTTCCTGATCTGCGCGCCGTCCATTCCCATTGCAGCCAACATCTGCGCGTCCTTCACAGACTGGTACTGGGTCACGGAGATCCGGCGGTTGTCCACAACGAAATACATTTCCCTCGTACTCATCCTCTCCCGCCAGCATCATTGCAGTCGCGCAGGAGCCGGAAAGTCCGGCGGACATCGGGATGTGGACGATCTGATCATACTCTTTTAACAGTTCATCCCACATCTTCATGATGCTGTCCGGCGTCGGCTGGGAAGTGGAGATATCGGAGTTATCCTTTAATTTCCGGTAAAACTGCTCCTGTGTCAGTGTGATATCCTCATAATACGTTTCTCCATCTATCATAAACGGCATCGGCAGGACCGTGATCCCCATCTCTTTTGCCTGTGTCTGGGATCCCGCTGTTGCTGTCTGTAACAACTGCGATCTCATACAAAATTGCCCCTTTCTGTTTTTCTCTTTCATCTGCCGCTCATTCTACATTCCAGGACAGACCTTTTTTATTTTAACCGATTTCCTATATAAATGGAAGTCCAAAACTACCCAAACTGTGGACGAATATTCAAAAATTATGATATGCTGAGCAGTAAGCAGGCACCTGCAAAGCATTACGGCATCGCAGCTGTAATATACAGGTATTATGTAACTGTGAGGTACTGAACAGTTACGGTATTATTTTATACGGGGGGTACTGGTTATGCCTTTATTGTCCGAAATGTGATATGGAATTTGTTGAGGGGATCAAGGTCTGCAGCGACTGCGGCGGTCCTCGTGGAATCAAAAAGAAGTGGCGGAGGCCATAAAAAGAAAGAACAGGAAGAACAGCTTGCTGCCCTGGCACAGGAGATGGAGCCGTTTTCCGGTGAAGAATCAGAGACCGGGGCCCGGGGACGATCCGTCCCAAAAAGAAGTATCTCAGGCTGCTGAGCCGGTCTACGCCTATGTCGATAAGGGGCAGCGCTATGAAGATATGAGTTCTTCCGCATCCGCGTTCTTTCTGGTCGGCGGCGTCCTTGCCATAGGAACGGTGCTCTGCCTTCTCGGCGTCTTCCATCTCCCGATGGAGGGATTCCAGAAATATATGTTTGAAGGCGTTCTCGCCGTCCTCGCCATCGGCTGTCTCATCGTTGCCGTTTCCTCAAAAAACGTGCCTCCTGAGTTAAAGGTGGAGGCCGACGATGAAGAACGCCAGACCCGAGATCATCGACTGGTTCTTAAAAATTATTCCGCAAAAAAGAACTCGATGAGCAGCTCTTGATGGAAGATCCGGATCTTTCCGGTGAAGAGCTGAGTCTCAAGCGCTTTTCGAGCTGATCCAGGATTTTCTGTATCACCGGCCGCGATATTCCGGACCAGGCCTACGCAGATTCGCTGTGTGAGATGCTGTACGCGAAGCTGTATGATCAGGAATGATCCGTACCCGTGTACAAAACTCCTGGTCTGAAATACTTACAGAATAAAATGGTAGGATCGTCCGGATGAATTCACTTCATTATCCGAACGGTCCTTTTCGTCTGTTCTATTCGAATTTTACGATCTCTTTTTTCAATCTCATCATGATCTTCTTCTCCAGCCTCGAAATATAAGACTGTGAGATCCCCATAAGATCTGCGACCTCCTTCTGTGTCATCTCCTCTCCGTCCTGTCGTTTCAGACCATAACGCAGTTCCACGATTTTCCGCTCCCTTGGGCTTAAGCGGCTCACCGCGTTCTTCAGGAGGTCTTTTTTTCCACCTCATCCTCCATGTCTTTATAGATCACATCCTCCTCCGTCCCGAGAATATCCGACAGAGAAGCTCATTCCCGTCCCAGTCCACGTTTAACGGCTCATCGATGGAAACCTCCAGCTTCATCTTACTGGTCCTTCGGAGGTACATCAGGATCTCATTCTCGATGCATCTGCACGCGTAAGTAGCCAGCTTGATAGTCTTCTCCGGATTGAACGTATTGATCGATTTGATCAGACCGATCGTTCCGATGGAGATCAGGTCTTCCACCCCGACACTTGTATTGTCAAATTTCTTTGCTATGTAAACGACCAGACGGAGACTGTGTTCGATCAGCTCTGATTTTGCCTCTTTTTCTCCTCCGTTCCAAACTTATTTAACGCCTCCGTCTCCTCCTTCAAGGATAAGGGTGCCGGGAGGATATCCGCGCCACCGATATAGTGGATTTCTCCCCGTTCCGGACGGATCATCGTGCGGAAACCCATCACTTTTTTTAAACGAAACCGATTTGGCATAGAAATTCTCATAATCATCATAACTGTCTGCCGCCTTCATTTTCACACATCGTCATTCATCCTTCACAATCCCCTTATTGCCGCAATTCCATTTTGCAACCAGACACTCCGGCAGGATCATCGTAAAATCTTTCCCATGAAAACAGAGGTTCCTTTGAAACCGCTACAACGGGCCGGTCGATCCTTACTCCCGCACTCTTTCAGACACGATCTCCATCCTGTCAAAGAGGATCCCCGGCAGAAATTCCGCTTTTGTCCCGACTGCCCGGAATGGGATCATAAGAACCCCCACCGGCTCATCTCCAAAGGATTTTACGTCAGATGCCGCGATCAGGCTGACCGGCTTTCCCGTCACCGGTTCCACGAAGGCGGTTTCCGGAGTCCACCATCGCAGTAAACTCCTTCGACTTTTCATTCAGGAAAAGCCGGACCTGATACCGCGTTTCCCCGATCATCGGCCGCCTCACAAGAGCCGCCGCAAAAAGGTGGACTCCCCATGCTGAAGCATCCCATAAAGATCAGACTTTTCCATCCGGTAAGAAAGAATCGTTCCCTTAAAATTGCAAGACCGCCCTGCAAGATCCCCTGCGGATAAAACAAAGACTCCAAGCTCTTTACCGCGGCATGTAAAAGAACGCTTTGGCCAGAAAAATCCCGGCTGTTCGCAAATTGCTCCGCTTCTCTGGGGGGGAAGCGATCTGTTATAAAAAAGACCGGTCACCAGAACTTTTTCCGGTTTCCCAGATCCGAAAATCCGTACCGCCGCGATCCCCGTCAGATGCCCCCTGAATCACTTCAGAAACGATCCTGAAACCTCCCCCCCGTAAGGCCAGATAAAGGATCACGGTACCGCAAATCCCCCTGCGGTTCCGGCCGCCAGAAGTCGGAAAAATGTCGTCCGCTTTCTCCCGAGCACCGCCGCCAGCCACAGGATCAAGACATCCCGGTACGCCTCTTCCAGAAAAAAGAGATCGGCGTACCATTCATATTCCACCGGGATTCCCCTTTCCAGTCATTCCACCGTCAAATGACCGCCCATTACGTCAAAAAGTTCCATTCCGTCCCTTCTGAATCGTTTTCCAACAGTATATCCTGTCTTCCTTTCCGAATTTGTCAAAGAAGGGGACGCGAACCTGAAAACATATCGGGTTCTTTTAACAGGATTCCCCTGTTTTTTTTAAAAATTGGAGATTTCCTGATATTTGCAGGATCTGTGAAAACAGAAAAAAAAGAAGAGAATAAACATTTTCCTGTCGGATCCGGATAAGTTCTGTCGTGATGTATAAAATAAAAAGATCCGGAAGAAATTCCATCTTTCTTCCAGACCTTTCATATGTTCATAAATCAAATTTAAACGGCTTTTTAAGTCCGTCCTCAGAATCTTATCTGCGGTTCTTTAAGAAATCCGATGTTGATCTGGGTCTCACCGCGCTGTGCCGGACGGTAAACCGGGGCGTTTCCTGTCGGAATATTGTACTTCGGAGCAGACTCTGTTGTAGCTGCTGCCTCAGACGGAATTTTTACGGTCGGAGCAGTTCTCTGAACCGGAGCCTGCTGAGCCGGTACCTTTTTGTCTTGTAGTTTGTGAAATCCTTCATTGCGCGCTCAACCGGTGTATTTGCACCGTGTGCATCAAGACCTGTAGCGATTACGGTGATCGTTACCTCATCCTCCGCATTCTCATCATACATCGATCAAGCTGATATCACCAGAAATGTTGATGATTACATGGGAAGCGCCCTCGATGGAAGTCTCTAACAGCGGGCTGGATACTGCCTGTTTTACAGCCTCGATCGCCTTATCATCGCCTTTTGCCTTACCGATTCCGATGTGAGCGATACCTTTATCCTTCATAACCGTCTGTACATCTGCGAAGTCAAGATTGATAAGACCCGGAACGTTGATCAGATCAGTGATACCCTGAACACCCTGAAGAAGGACCTCATCCGCTTTCTTTAATGCGTCCGGCATGGTTGTCCGTCTGTCAACGATTTCAAGGAGACGGTCATTCGGGATCACGATCAGAGTATCAACCGCATTCTTTAAGTTCTCGATTCCCTTTAACGCGTTGTTCATTCTCTGTCTTTGCTTCGAAACGGAACGGCTTTGTTACAACGCCGACGGTAAGAATTCCCATATCTTTCGCGATCTGAGCGATCACCGGAGCTGCACCGGTACCGGTTCCGCCGCCCATACCACAGGTAACGAATACCATATCGGCTCCCTTTAATGCCTGGGATATCTCTTCGCTGGCTCTCCTCGGCTGCCTTCTCGCCGATCTCAGGTTTTGCACCGGCGCCAAGTCCTTTGGTCAGCTTCTCACCGATCTGCATGGCAGTCGGAGCTTTACAGAACTGAAGCGCCTGTTTATCTGTGTTGATACCGATAAACTCAACGCCCATAATATTTTCTTCTACCATGCGGTTTACCGCGTTATTTCCGGCGCCGCCGACACCGATCACAAGAATTCTTGCGGCATTCTCTGCCTCGTTTATCTTAATCTCTAACAAGAATGTCTCCTCCTTTAATATCTATCAATCTATTATATCTTCATTAGCATGGCATAAAAATCCCAAGTTAATCTAACATATATCATATTTGATTTTTTGAAAAATATCAACCTTTAATTTATGGTTTTTTGAAAAAACACTGGTTTTTGCCGTTCCAGGTGGACAGCCGGCACAGACCTTTTTCTTTAGTCCTTTTCACAAACCGGTATGTCGGGCTGGAATTCGTCTCGTCATACGTATCCAGATACAGCGTCCCGGAAAGTCCGGAAAGCTCCGGCATGATATCATGAAGCTCCGATATCTTTCCGTCGAGGCTGTCCGAGTTCCAAGTTCCACCGTGATGTCTCCCATCACGAGTTCCGCCTCTTTGTAGCTGCTGTAATTGATCCTGTCCACCTGGATGCCGCTGACGTTCAGTACCTGCGTCAGATTTAAGGATCTCACCGAAGATATCCTGATCTGCCACCGGAAGGGGCTGATGCAGAACGATATGCCCGAACTCCAGACCGGCGATCACCGGAACGCCCGGAAGCTGCTCCGAAGAGCTCTCCACGATAATTCCGTCCTTGTCAAAGTACATGTAGCTGCTCATATAGGAAACACATCCCACAACGCTCTTCTCGAAAACAACGACCTCCACCTTCGTTGGGACTCTTGAAATTGATCTTGTATTCCTCGATGAACGGAATGGACTTATGTTCCTTAAACCGGTTCTGATAGTAGCAGAACGCAGAATTTCTCGACCATTTCCCGTCAAACAAAAGCGACTCGATCTGTTCCTTTGTATATTGTTTGTTGCCGCTCACTTCCACATCCTTCATGCGGACCGAAAAGATGAGGACGAGAAGAATGATGAGGATTCCCCAGAATCACCCCGAGAATGATCCCCTTCTTTCTTCCGCCTCTCCTATGATACATTCCAAAACCGCTGCTGCTCCTTCTCCCGAAATGGATCCCGAAGCCGCGCCTTCCAAAACCAAGTCCTCTTCTTCTAAATAACATTCCTCTCACCCGTTATCTGCCTGATCGCAGCCTGCTGTACCGGGAATGCGCCTTTCGCGTACCACAGAAAACCTGGTCCGATGTACGATCTCTTTTTCTTAAAGAATATTCTCTTCAATGTCCGCTCCCAGTATTCTGAGATCTCTTCCGATATCTTCATATCCGCGGCTTTAAGTGTCCCCGGTCCGAGACCACGCTGAGTCCGTCTGCCGACAGAGCTGCGACGAAAGCGCTGCTCCGCCGCGAAGATCCGGTGTCTCGACAACTCCCGGGAAGAAGCGGATATCTTCCTTTATTATGGCTGTATCTCCGTGAACCGATACATCGGCTCCAAAAAGACGCAAGACGCACCGCCGCCTCGAAATCTCGCCTCGTATACGGTCTCCCGGATCTGGCTCTCCCCGGTTCCCGACGCCTCCGCCGCGAGAAAGACCGACTGCAGATCCGTCGGAAATCCCCGGATACGGTCCGGTATCGATCGTGATCCCAGGCCGGGCGCGTTCCATCACCATGCGGATCCTCGCCTTCGGACCGGCTGCCCCGAAGATCCGGATCCGGCCCCCATTTTCCGGAGTGCCTTTAACGGTTCCACCAGGACGACCGGCTCCACTCCGGTGATCTCGATCTCGCCGCCGGATGCCGCTGCCGCCGCCAGGTATGTCCCGGCACAGATCCGTCTCCCGCTGTCACATGGTTTGTCGGAAAGAGCTTTTCCACTCCAGTCACCGTGATGGTCCCGGTCCGCTCCCCGCTGATCTTCGCTCCCATGGACCGCAAAATCCGCAGAGTTCCGCGATTCCGGCTCCCGCGCACAGTTGAGGAGTTTCGTCGTACCGGACGCCAGCAACAGCAGCCATCACCGCATTCTCCGTCGCCCCGACACTCGGATATGGAAAACGGAATGTTGTTCCGCAAAACGTTTCCGCCTTTGCAATCAGCATTCCGCCATCATCAAGTATCTCTGCTCCCATTGCCCGGAGCACATCCAGATGAAAATCGATCGGACGTTTTCCGATCACGCAGCCGCCCGGATACCAGGTCGTCACCTCCCCGCCTCTGGAAAGCAGCGGTCCTAAGAGCAGACTGGAAGACCTCATCTTCCCCACTGTCTCCTTCATAAACGGAAGTGTGATCCCGGTATTCGGAATCGTGTTTGTCACAACGGCTACATTTAAAATCACCTGGATCGCGATGTGCCCCATGGCTCCCGCCGCGATCAGTGACCCGAAAAGATCCGGTGCATGTACAGCAATCACCATAAACCTCCAGATCAGCACCAGAAAAACAAGCATCAGGATCGTGGCACCGACAAATCCAAGTTCTTCGCAGATGATTGAAAAGATCATATCATTCTGTGCCTCCGGCACGAATCCGAGCTTCTGGATGCTCTCGCCGAATCCTCTGATCCGCCGGAACCGATCGCATAAAGTCCCTGGATTGTCTGATAGCCCTTTTCGTAAGCCTCCGGATTCTTCCAGATGGCGATCCTCTCCAGGCGGTAAGACTCCATCCCAAGGAACAACGCCATCATGCCTGCTCCGGCCGCCGCGATCCACACAAACTGCATATATCTTTTGTCCGATACAAACACACTACGATCACTGCGATGCCGAGAATGATGATCGCCGTACTTAAGTTGTTCGTCCCTACCAGTGCCACGATCGGCAGTACCAGAGCAATCACAAACACCAGGTTCAGAAAACTGTTCATCTTCTGTCTTCCGACCATTCTTGCCAGAAACAGAATCACGGCAAGTTTGGCAAACTCGGACGGCTGAAAGGAAAGAAGGACCAAGTGAGAGGTCCATCTTCTGGAACCGTTGTAAGCCCGTTCTAATACCAAGGTGGATAATGCAAGGGAGATCAGATAGGCTGCGATGGCATATTTTTTCAAAAATATGGTAATCCATACGCTGATCAGGTACATGGCAGCATCCCGAGGCCGCTGCAAAAAACTGCTTTTTCATATAATAAAAAGCATCTCCTGCCACCCCATTGTCGAACCTTTTATAACACTGCTAGCCCAAAAACAACAAGCAGCACCATGCATACCAGCAGTACATCTCCTCTGCCGGATTTTGTTCTCATTGCATCACTCCCTGCATTCCCGGATTAAAATTTCTTACTAATTCTTTGAATCTTCTTCCGCGGACTTCGTAGCTTGAACATATCCCAGCTAGAAGTACGGCATCGCCTGCTTTTGCATTTTCTGCACAAACTTTGAACAGCTTCTTCGCATATCTTTCTGTCATGATGATGTTATCAAATCCATGTTTACGTGCTGTTTCTGCAATTTTTTCTTTTGTAACACCGAGCAGTACCAGATATTTTACTTTGCCGTCAAAAGACTGAATCCATTCCGTGTAATCGGAATTTGTCATATCCGCCTCCGATCAGCAGAGTCGGGCGTGACATCGCCTGGATAGCCCTTGGATCGCCGCATCCGGATTGGTTCCTTTGGAATCGTTGTAATAAACAACACCGCTTTTCTCTGTCACAAACTCAATGCGGTGTTCTACTGCCTGGAATGCTTTTACTGCTTCCTGGATCTTTTCAAGCGGAACGCCGTAAGATAATGCCATGCCGGCTGCTGCCATTACGTTTTCGTAGTTATGTTTGCCGACGATATTTAAATCCTGTGTTTTGCAGATTGCAAGTTTCTGACTCTCATCTGCATACCAGATCGTCTCATCTTCCAGATAAAGTCCCTGTTTCAGTTTACGCTCACTGCTGAAAAATAATACCCTGATCTGAAGATTTTTCTCCAAATGCACGCAGGATCGGATCTTCGTAGTTGAGGACACAGGTATCTTCGGATGTCTGATTTTTGGTGATGAGCTCTTTGACTCTTATGTACTCTTCCATGGTATGATGGCGGTTCAGATGATCCGGTGTGATATTTAAGATCGCACTTACCTTTGGATGGAACTGATCGATCGTCTCCAGCTGAAAACTGCTGATCTCCGCAACGGTCACACTCTCTTCTGTCATCTTCGGAGCTGCCTGCGTATAAGGATTTCCAATGTTTCCAACGACATAAACGCTCTCTTTCCAGCATTTCATGATTTCACCTAAAAGGCTGGTTGTTGTCGTCTTTCCGTTCGTGCCGGTGATCGCCAGAACATCGCCTTTGCGTTTTCATATGCCAGCTCTACTTCACCCCAGATGCGGATGCCGGCTGCTTTCATTTTTTCTACCACCGGCAACGAACGGTGCCCAGGACTTAATACCACAAGATCCAGCTCTTTTAACTGCTCACCACTGATCTGCCCGGTCAGGATCTGTTTCAGTTCTCCGGGAACGAGTTTCATGCGGATTGCTTCCTCGTGAAATTTTTTTCATTTTTTCAAACAAAAACAGTTTCACCGCTTTTTTTTTCCATCAGCTAAAGGCTCCGATGCCGCCCTGGGCAATACCAGGACCTTTTTATCTTTAAAATCCATCTTCTATTCTCCTCCTCGATGTTCGTATCTTATACTATGCTGTCATGGTTTAAAAACCTGAAGCTATGATGTCTTGCTATGGCTTAATCCCACCTTGATATCTGTTTATGATACCAGAACGCCCAGCAAGCACCAGTGCTGTCACAACGAAAATACTGCCACAACTCTGGTCTCAGACCATCCACATTTTTCAAAATGATGATGGATCAGGGGCCATCTTAAAAGAATCGTTTTCCGCCGGTCTTCTTAAAGTAGGTGACCTGGATCATAACAGAGAGGACCTCCACCAGATAGATCAGACCGACAACCAGGATGAAGACGGCATCTTCAGCATAAACGGCTGCATGCCACGAAACCTCCGAGTGCCAGAGATCCGGTATCTCCCATAAATACCTGTGCCGGATATACGTTGAATAACAAAAATCCCAGCAGTGCACCGGTAACCGCTGCCGTGATTGGCTCAATCCCGCCGCCAAGCCCGATGGATACCACAGTAAAAAATACGCGACCATTGTCGTAACGCCTGTTGCCAGTCCGTCGAGTCCATCCGTAAAGTTTACGCCGTTGTCTGTACCGAGAACGATAAAGAATACCGCCGGGACAAACAGCCAGCCGAGATTCAGATAATATCCGTTCTCAAATCCGCCGGTGAACGGGATCAGCATTCCTGTTCCCACATCCCCGGAGGTCATCCAGATAATAGGTGAAGATCCCGGTAATGATAAACTGACCGATGAGTTTCTGGATCGGATTCAGTCCTTCCGACCGCTTCATGACGATTTTGATGTAGTCGTCCGAAACCGATGATCCCGAATCCGACTGTCACGAACAGGATCGGGATGATCCTCGGATAGCTCTTGATATAGAATAAGGATGTGATCACGGTCGCCGATCAGAATGATGAGTCCTCCCATTGTCGGTGTTCCTGTTTCTTTAAATGGCTCTGCGGACCGTCATCACGGACCTGTGCTGCCCGAATTTCAGGCGGTGAAGGAAAGGGATCACCACCGGGCTCAAGCCGCACTGATCGCAAAGGCGATAATGATCGCCAGATTGTCTCATTTACCATACTGAACCTCATATTTCCAGTTGCACCTCATACTTCCTATGTAAATATCGTTTTCGGTTGACCGGCCTGTTTTTCATCACATTTTCCGGTCTGCCGCGTAAATAGTATACGTCCTTTTCCCTTAATAATCAATCGAAATTTGTATCTGTTCCGTTTTTATTCACGCCCACGCGCAAAAAATTCATTCCTGATCGGCAGCCGATCCACTCTTTCCACATCCAGATACGGCAGGATATTTGAAAAGATATCCGCGATCACCGGGGCCGCGATCGTGCCGCCGTAATAGATCCCCCTGGCTCATCGATTATGATCAGGGCGATCACCTGGGATCATCCGCCGGCGCAAACCCAGGAAAAAGAAGAAATATACTTCTTTAAGCTTCTCGGCAGCTTTTCCGATGTCGCCGTCTTTCCGCCGACCCGGTATCCTTCGCTTTGCCTTTTTCCGCCTCCTTCCGAAACGACCTTTTCTAAAATATAGCGCATGGTCTCACTCCTGGATCCCGATACGACGCCGCTTTCCTTCCTTATAAGGAAAATTTCCTGTAAAACATTCCGTCCGTCTCTCCGCGCTGACCGCGAAGTGCGGTGTGATCCGCCTTCCCCCGTTTATGATGGAGGAGACCGTCGTGATGACTGGATCGGCGTGATCTGAAAAGGACTGTCCGAAAGAGACCGTCGCCAGTTCGACCGGCCCCATATTTTTTTTTTGATGCATGATCGTCGCCGCCTCGCCCGGGAGATCGATCCCGGTCTTTCCGAGAAGCCCAAACTGTTCGAAATAATGATATAACGAATCCACGCCAAGTCTCTGTCCCACGTCGATGAATACCGGATTGCAGGAATTCATCGCGCCCTGGAGGAATGTCTCCGCACCATGTCCGCCGACTTTATGGCAGCGGATCTTCCGGTCTTCCACGATCCGGAATCCCGGGCAGGAGAACCTGTCATCCAGATGGACCACTCCCGCCTCCAGCCCTGCTGCGGCTGTGATGATCTTAAATGTGGATCCCGGCTCATACGTATCGTTGATACAGCGGTTCCTCCACATTTTGTTCCGCGCATCCTGAAGCTCTGCCCTGTGAGTCCGCTGCTTTCCCGCTCAATGAAAACGGGTCGTTCAGGTCAAATTCCGGCGCATTCACCATCGCGTAGATCTCTCCGTTCTGAGGATTCATGATGATGATGGAGACCGCCTTTGCACCTTTTTCTCCATGACCTGGTATGCAGCCTGCTCCGCGTACTTCTGGATATTCACATCCAGGCTCACGGTCAGGGTATTTCGGGATCGGTTCCACCCGCTCCTCCGCGGCATTTTGAAGTTCTAGTTTTTCGCGTCTGAGAGTGCCAGGATCAGACCGTCCTGTCCCTTCTAAGATATTTCTCGTACATGACTTCCAGACCAATGATCCCCTGATTGTCCGCCCCTGTAAAGCCAAGAACCTTCGAGGCCAGACTCCCGTAGGGGTAATATCTCTTATAATCCTCATCAACTTTCACACCGGAAAGTCCGAGGTTCATGATCTCGTCCCCCACCGACTTTTCCACATTCGTCCGGATGATCTCCCTGGAAGACCACTTTTCCACTTTTTTCCCGGACTTACTCCTCGGAAAGATCCAGGATCCGCGCAAGCTCCCGGATCACCTTCTCCGGTTCCTTTATCTGATTATGGATCACAGACACGGTGCAGACCGTCCGGTTCGCCCGCGATCACGATCCCGTTCCGGTCCACGATCTCACCCCTGGAGGCCTTGATGGTCCGCTCCTCTCATGGAGCGCATCCGCCATTTGCTGTACGATCCGATCTTGCGATCATCAGGAACCCCACTGCCCCATAAGCCATCAGGAGCGCCGAGATCACAAAACGACCAGGATTTTTTTCCCTGTGATATGTCAGAAATTCCGCCATGCCAAAACTTTCTTAAAAGTCTTGGTAACTAATATACGGGACTTCCCGTTTTATCCTCCATGCTCAGATTTTCTGCATTTTCATTGCAAGAAATCCAGCCAGAGCCCTCTTTCGCCCCGGCCATTCTCTCGTCAAACTGCGGGTAAAACTCCTCTTCCTTATTATAAGGGAGAAGATAAAACTGTTTGATCAGATAAAGACCACGGTCTTCGCTGCCTGACCTGACGTATCTTTCTCCGATCACCTGCTCCAGATCCTTTAAAAAATAATGCCAGGTACAGACAAAAGCGTCATAGCTTTGGCTCCGGCATATCGATCCATTTCCTGACCTTTTACCTTTGGCGCGGGTCTCCTTCGCACACTCGTAGACCTGTAAAAAATAGCGGAATCCGCCGTCCTCGTAGATCCTTCCAGAGGAAACAGCCGGCAGATCCCCGGCGGTACGCATGAATCCTGCAGCGTCCATTTGCGTCTAAAAAGGAACAGGCCTCCTCCTCCCCCGCCATCTTAAGGTTCGGGGAGAATGATCCCGTCCACCACATTTCCAACGGTCCTGCAAGAAGCGCCTCAAAGGTCTTTCCGGTCCCGAGCTGTCATGCGGTACGCGTCAAAGGATCGAGAACCACGGAGGTTCCCATCCCGGTACAGCAGGCATGGCAGCCCTCGCACCCTGCGCAGTCCGCCTTCACCATATCATCCAGGCCATAGAGTTTTCCGTCGGAAACCTCTGCCATATCCATCTCTCTGTTCATCGTCTTCTCCCCACGTGGCAAACACGCTCCGCGCATTTCCCCATTATTGTGACAGCAGCCAGTTAGCCCTGCGCATTGCGCGGACTCCGGCTTATCGTTTGCGTAATTCCATGCAGCAGGCATAAGCTGACCGGTCTTCACCGGAATTACTGTGCAGCCTGCGTCGTTCCTCCTCTTCTCCGTCCTGCACAGTCTCCGTCTCCTGAACTGGCTTCCATGGGCTTCTGCTGTGCCCGCATCTCCCATCCGCAGATTCCGATCCGTCAGGACGGCATATCATCCGGAAGTCCAAGACCGTCATCATACGGGATCACTTCTTCCTCCGGCGCAGGCTCCGTCTGGATCACATTTCCCTCCGCATCCGTCGGTGCCTCTGTCTCCGCTTCAGTCTCTCCGGTTCCGGGCTCCAGTCCGCCCATTGTTTGTTCGTGATCCCTCACTCTGGTCCGCGAGACTTGCGTCCTCCGTCGTCGTATCTGTATCCGGGAACACATTCAAGTAAGGAAGCGCTTCCGCCATGATCTTCTGGAAGACCTCTGTGGCGAAAGTGCTGTGCGCCTGCTCTTTGCCCGGAAGATTCCGGGGTATCGATGACCACATACAAGAAGCTGCGGGTCATCTGCCGGCGCGAAGCCGCAGAAAAAGATACAAGATAGTTGTGGGCGGAACGCGGAAGCTTCTCCGCCGTTCCTGTCTTTCCGCCGACCTTATACCCGGCAACACGTCCCTTTTCCGGTTCCTTCCTCGTCATCGACGGTCATGAACAGTGCATGACGGATAAATTCGCTGGTGGACTCGGATACCGTCTCCCGAACCAGGTTCGGCTCGATCTTTCTGACGACTGATCCCTGATCATTTAAGATCTGCTTTACCACATGAGGTTCATAGTAGGAACCGCCGTTGATGACAGACGCGAATGCCGCCGCCATCTGGATCATTGTACAGTTATAGCTCTGTCCGAAGAGAGTTTACCGCAAGGTCTGTCGGGTCCCATATTGTCCGCATTGTAGATCAGTCCATATGCCTCTCCCGGAAGATCGATCGGTCTTCTGACCCATACC
>VOFC01003209.1_pt1 | contig 25020 bp, 43 predicted proteins | sample 5384161 | NCBI WGS metagenome assembly VOFC01 (sample SAMN12384722, study PRJNA508395) | human gut metagenome | isolation source: healthy gut B | host: Homo sapiens | reverse complement strand
CCCGAAATCCGTAAAATCTGCTCAAATATCGAGAGCGAAGTCAAGGTAATCGCTCCCGAGGAGGAAAAGGAAGAGGACAGCAACCATCCGCTTGCCGAAATGCTCATCGGTGCAGCGCTGTTCGTTGCCGGTCTGCTCATTCCGGTCATGGCTGTCAAGCTGGTGCTGCTCATCGCGGCTTACCTGCTGCTCGGCCGCCATGTCCTGCTGACGGCTGTCAAGAACATCGGCCGCGGTCAGGTATTTGACGAAAACTTCCTTGATGGCTGTTGCAACCATCGGTGCATGGGCGGTCGGCTCGTTCGACGAGGCTGTCGGCGTTATGCTGTTCTACCGTGTCGGCGAATACTTTGAGGATCGTGCGGTTGACCGTTCGCGCAAGCAGATCATGGATGCGATCGACCTGCGTCCCGAGACGGTAAATCTGGTCAAGGACAACGGCAAAATCGAAGTTATTCCGGCCGAGGACGCACAGGAGGGCGACATTGTTCTGGTACGCCCGGGCGACCGCGTTCCGCTGGACGGCGAGGTTGTCGAAGGCGAAAGCCGTCTGGATACCTCGGCTGTTACCGGTGAGCCGGTTCCGGTCCGTGTCGCTGCCGGCGACAAGGCAACCTCCGGCTGTGTCAACACCGACGGCGCGATCAAGCTGCATGTCACCCACATTCTCGCTGAGAGCATGGTGCAGCGCATTCTGGACAGCGTGGAGAACGCTGCGGCCCGCAAGCCGAAAATCGACCGCTTCATCACCCGTTTCTCCCGCGTCTATACCCCGGCCGTGGTGCTCATTGCCCTGCTGACCGCCATCGTCCCGAGTCTTGTCACCGGCGACTGGCACAGTGGGTTTACACCGCGATGACCTTCCTTGTAATCTCCTGCCCGTGCGCACTGGTGCTCAGCGTACCGCTGACCTACTTCTCCGGCATCGGCGCAGGCTCCAGACGCGGTATCCTGTTCAAGGGCGGCGCTTCTCTGGAAGCACTGAATAACGTTAAGACCATCGTTATGGATAAGACCGGCACCATCACCAAAGGGCAACTTCGTGGTACAGAAGGTCGTTCCGGCGCAGGGCGTTCCGCTCGATGAGAATGAGCTTCTGTGGCTGGGCTGCCGCCTGTGAGGGCGCTTCCACCCACCCGATCGCCAAGTCCATCATCAACTCCTACGAGGAGCGCAAAACGTCCGCGGCAAAGCCGGCCGGCGACTTTTCTCTTGTTGCCGTTGGTGCAACGGTTGAGAACATCCGCGAGCAGGCCGGCGAAGGCGTTTTCGCCGAGCTTGAAGGCAAACTATACCTGCGGCAACGTAAAGCTGATGGAGCGCAATAATATCGACCTTTCCGGCTACCACGGCACGGGCAGCACGGAAGTGCTGTTGGCGATGGACGGTCACTTTCTCGGTCATGTTGACATTTCCGATATACCATCAAGGCAGATGCCAACTCCGCAATCAGCCGCATGAAGGCTCAGGGACTCACCACCGCCATGCTGACCGGTGACGGTCAGGCCAGTGCGGACGCGGTTGCGCAGGAAGTCGGCATTGACGAAGTGCGTGCCCGCCTGCTCCCGCAGGATAAGCTGTCGGCGCTGACCGATATCCGCGAGAAGCACGGTGCGGTTATGTTCGTCGGTGACGGCATCAACGATGCTCCCGTACTTTCGCCGGTGCAGACGTCGGCGCGGCAATGGGCAACAGCAGACGCGGCAATCGAGGCCGCAGATGTGGTGTTCATGAAGGCCGACCTGACTTCCATCCCGATCTCGGTCAAGATCGCCCGCAAGGCGAATATCGTCTCCAAGGAGAACATCGTGTTTGCACTCGCGGTCAAGATCCTCGTTATGATCCTCGGTCTGTTCGGTATCGCATCCATGTGGCTGGCCGTATTCGCCGATACCGGCGTGGCTATGCTGTGCGTGCTCAATTCGATCCGCATGCTTGTATATGAAGACCGAATAACACATATCTTTGCACCTCTTATATAGAAAGGCTCCCGTTCCGGTTGGAATGGAGCCTTTTTGTATACCATATATAGTCTGTGCTGATACGCAGGGTTTTCCGCCTGCAAGGCGAACGGAACTTTCGCCTGCGCGGCGGTGCGGCACAAGAGGAAAACCGCAGGTGTCTATCCTTGCTTCCGTGGGTATGGTTACATACTCTTTTTCTGAAAGTCCTCGGCGCCATACCAACCGCCTTGGAAAACTGCGCATTGAAATGGCTCGGGTTGTCATACCCCACCTGCGATGCAATCCGCGTTACCGGCAAATCAGTTGTGATGAGCAGCGTCTGCGCTTCGCCAATCCTGCGGCGCAGAACATACTGCAGCGGCGAATATCCGGTCACTTCCTTGCAGATATGTACCAGATAGTACGGACTGACGTGCAGCGCATCCGCCATCTGCTGCAGAGAAAATTCGTCCGCAAAATGCTTGTCGATGTAATCCTTGATGCGCTGTGCAAAGGCATTGCCGCTGTGCGTGCTGCCCTCGGCTGCGGTCGCGCGGAACTGCTGCACAAGCGTCAGGATCGCAAACAGAAGATGATGCACCGTCGTCGTTGCCCTCGGTCAGCTCATTGTAAAGCACGTCGCCAGATGCTCCAGCCGCACGGTCTGCGGCTCGGTCAGGCGGCACACCGGACACGAATCCTCCGCGATCAGCGTATTTTCACGCAGTCCGGGCACAGCCAGTCCGCCAAGCGCCAGACTTGAGGTTGCCACCCGACGATCCGGTCCGGACGGCTCATCGTGCACGACGCGGCTGTTGAAGATGAAACAGATCGCCGCGGCGTGCCTCATACGGCGTGCCGCCGACAAAATAACGGCTCTCGCCGCCTCGCACGAGTACAATTTCCACTAAATCATCATGCGCGTGCATAACACGCGGATGCGCCGACGCCTTCTCATCCGTGCGGCTGACCGAAAACAGACGCGGCATCTGCGTCAGGCCGAATGGCGCTTCATATTCTTTTTTTCACAAAGCATTGAATCATAAAAACGCTCCTTTTCCCTCAATTCCGCGTAAAAAGCGCCTTTCTGCGGCGGAGATAGTATCCGCGAAAACCAGCCGGTCGGGATAGCAATCGGATACCGACCTCGCCGACCGACCTGCCAGCGCAAACCAGATCAAACCTTTGGCGATACTGCCTTTTGTCAGAGCGCGATACATATAATCGATAAACTTATTATAGCGCTCCTGCGATGAAAACTCAATGCAGCACTTCGCCCGCTGCGGTCCGGCAGGGCTGCGGATAACAGAAAGCCTGCCACCTATGGTGACAGGCTTTCTCTATGCTGATTTTATCGAATCGGCAGCATCTTGCCGGTCTCGAAGGATTCCTTGCAGCGGTAAGCAGCCTCGGAAACGGCGGTGCCGTCATAAACGGTGAGGTCAGCCGGCTTGGTGTTGTCGCGGACATGGCCGGTGAAGGCAACCATCTCGGCTACGAAAGCCTCGTGCCAGCGGCTCATGAAGTCCGGATAATACTCCTCGCGGGAGCCGTGCTCATCCACGATATTCAGCAGGTTCTTTGCGCCGACGTTTGCAATGCGCAGCGTGCCGTGGGTGCCGATAATCTCGGTCTCGACATTGCAGCCTGCGGCATGGGTGCGGTTGGTGAACATGAAGCCCATTGCGCCGTTCTCCATCTGGATGGTAGCAGCTGCGTTGTCCGCATCGTTCAGCTCCTTGTACAGGTTGAACTCGAATACGCCGCCGATTGCCCATACATTCTTGACATCCGAGCCGGTAAACCAGCGGATGAGGTCGATATCATGTACGCACATATCGAGGTACTGACCGCCGGAGTGCGGTGCAAACTTGAGGGTAGACTCGATGGTGGAACGCGGGTCCTGCGTGTAGGAGCGAACCAGAACAACCTTGCCGATATCGCCGTTGTCAATCTTGCGCTTTGCCTCGGCGTAGGACTTGTCAAAGCGGCGCATGAAGCCAAGCTGGAAAATCAGGTCAGGATGTGCCTCGATGACCTTCTCGGCAGCCTTGCACTGTGCAACGTCCGTGCCGAGCGGCTTCTCGCAGAACACATGCTTACCGTGGTTCATAACAATTTCAATCTGCTGGCAGTGCAGGAAGGACGGGAAACGATAATGATCGCGTCCAGCTCCGGATTCTTGCACATTTCCTCAAAATCGGTGTAAGTATTCGGCACGCCGAGCTCTGCCGCAACTTCCTTTACGCGGTTTGCATCTACGTCGCAGATGGCTGCCAGTTCGCAGCCCGGAACCTGCGTTGCAAGGTTCTTCGCGTGCTCATAACCCAGACGACCCAGACCTACCGAACCAACCTTAACAGTTTTCATGGTATATTCTCTCCTTTTTTATATGTAACTCTCTCTCTACGCGGCGGTTTTGCCGCTCTCCATTTGATGATTCTATTGTAGCGTTTCCGGGGCTGAAAAACAGAGCATTCTTGCGAAAAGAACGCCTATTTGCGGGATATGAGCGGGGCTCTCAGGCAAACTTTCAAATTCTTGCGGTCGATGTAAAAAGGCAGGCCCGACGGTCTGCCTTTACGCTTACGTTCTCAGCTGACATGAATGACGGCCACCGGACAGCCGCCTGCGGCCTCCTGCGCGCCCGCCTGCTCCTCTGCGGTCTCCGGCTGATGATGGACTTCGGCAAGGCCGTCCTCCGCAATGCGGAACACGGAAGGACAGGTTCCTTCACACAGACCGCAGGAAATACAGCCGTCTCGTTCGATTGTAATGTGCATACCGATACACTCCTTTCGGAGATTCAGTTTGCCCCTGTTTCCGATGATTTATGCGTGCCTGCGCAGAAATTCCCGTACTTCGTCTGCTGTCGGCACCGAGGGAGCCGCGCCTGTGCGCGAGACTGCGAGAGCGGATGCCGCCGAAGCCTCCTGCAGCGCGGTCTGCACCGATTTCCCTGCGCTGACCGCCGCAAGAAAGTATCCGCAGAAGGTATCTCCGGCAGCGGTGGTGTCCACGGCCTTTACCTGAAATGCAGGAAGCTGAAACCGACCTTCTCTCCATCATACAGCACACCATCCGCGCCGACGGTCATAACGACCGACGCATTCGGGTATTTTGCCCGCAAAGCCGTCAGCGTATCCTCGAAATCTGCATTTGCATCCGTTCCCGCAAGCTGTGCCGCTTCGATTTCATTCACCATAAACAGGCTGACGCACGCGCAAGCGGCAGTGCATCGAATTTTCCGGCATGGGAGACGGATTGAACACCACCCGCAGTTCCTTTTCATGCGCACGACGGATGATCTCCGGTACGAGGTTGACCTCATTCTGCAGCAGCACCCAGTCGTCCGGCTGCGCGGTGTCGAGCACCCGCTCGATATACTCGCTCGTCATGCTGACTGCGCCATCGGCTACGAGGCGGCGCGCCATTGGTGCCGGGCAGGGCGTGCAGGGCTTCCGCGACGACTATATGTCGCATGTTGAGCTAAATAATGTTCATGGCCGCTGCCTGTTCGGCTGGGACCATCCGGTTCCCTGGTTCTGCAGGCGCTCTGCCCGCCGGCGTCGATATTCCGGGCTATATCGCGCTCGTGCGTGCCGGACGTTATAATGATGCGGTTCGCCTGATCCGCAAGGACAACCCCTTCCCCACGGTCTGCGGCTATGTCTGCGAGCATCCATGCGAGGCGCGCTGCCGCCGCAGCATGGTGGACGACGCGGTGAACATCTGCGGTATCAAGCGCTTTGCGTGCGATCACGCGACCGATATGACGCCCCGCCCTGTGCGCCGTCCACCGGAAAGAGCATTGCCGTTATCGGCGGCGGTCCGGGCGGTCTGTCTGCGGCTTATTTTCTGTCGCTGATGGGACACAGGGTCGTTGTATACGACCAGCGTCCGCAGCTCGGCGGCATGCTGCGATACGGCATTCCGGACTACCGTCTGCCGCAGGAAAAGCTGGATGCGCGACATCGAGTTTATTTTGTCCACCGGCATCGAGGTACATACTGATACCGTTCAATCGGCCGTGATATTGAGTTCTCCGAGATCGAAAACCAGTATGACGCGGTTTACATCTCCATCGGCGCGCATAACGACAAGAAGATCGGCATCGATGGCGAAAACAGCAGTCGGCGTTCATGCGGCGGTGCAGCTGCTCCGCGACATCGGTGAGGGCCGCGTGCCCGACTTCCGCGGAAAGCGCGTCTGCGTCATCGGCGGCGGCAATGTCTCGATGGATGCGACCCGTACTGCGCTGCGTCTCGGCGCGGCGTCTGTCACCTGTGTCTACCGCCGCCGCATCCGGATATGACCGCGCTCAACGAGGAGATCGAGGACGCACAGGCAGAGGGCTGCCAGATTCTTCAGCTGCAGGCGCCCGACCATATCGAGGCGGACGAGAACGGGCATGTTGCCGCGCTCTGGACGCGCCGCAGGTCATCGGCCCCTATGGCTCGGACGGCCGTCCGCGGCCGTATGACGCCGATGCACCGCTGCTGCGCACGCCGTGCGACATCGTTATCGTTGCGATCGGTCAGGCGATCGACGCCCGTCCGTTTGCGCAGGTCATGCCGCTCGAGCGCGGCAAGATCAAGGCTTCCGACGCATTTGTGCCGAACACCCCGCATGTATTCGCGGGCGGCGATGCCGTTACCGGTCCTGGCGACCGTTATCCGCGCGGTAGCCGCCGGCAAGGTGGCTGCGGCCAACATTGACGCACACCTCGGCTTCCGTCACGTTATCAAGAGCGATGTTGAAATTCCGGCACCGCATCTGACCAACATGCCGGCCTGCGGCCGCATCGAGCTGCGCACAACCCGCCGTTTGAGGAGTGCGTCGGCAACTTTGATCTGGTAAAGATGCGGCATGACCGAGCAGGAGGTTCATCAGGAGACCTCCCGCTGTCTGCGCTGCGATCACTTCGGCTACGGTATTTTCAAGGGAGGTCGAACGAACAAATGGTAAACCTGACAATAGATCAATTCTATCCCGGTATCTGTACCGGAAGGCACCACCATTCTGGATGCCGCCGCCTCTGTCGATATCGAAATCCCCAGCCTGTGCTACTTAAAAGAGCTGAACGAAATCTCCGCCTGCCGCGTCTGCTGTGTCGAGGTAGAGGGCGAAGGCAAGCTTGTTCCCTCGTGCAACAACGTCGTTCGTGAAGGAATGGTGATCCGCACCAATTCTCCGCGTGCACTCGAGGCGCGCCGTGCAATATGGAGCTTATCCTCTCGCAGCACGACAACAAGTGCGCGACCTGTATCCGCTCGGGCACCTGCCAGCTTCAGAAGATCTCGAACGATATGGGCATTCTGGGTGTTTCCTACCCCACCGACCTTGCACGCGGCAAAAAGGCCGACTGGACGACCACGTTCCCGCTCTACCGTGATGTAAATAAGTGTATCAAGTGTATGCGCTGCATTCAGGTGTGCGATAAGGTGCAGTCGCTCTCCATCTGGGACGTCAGCGGTTCCGGCTCGCGCACGACCATTGATGTTTCGGGAAACCGCGTGATCAAGCAGGCGGACTGTTCGCTGTGCGGCCAGTGCATCACGCACTGCCCGACCGGCGCACTGCGCGAACGCGATGACACGCAGAAGGCATATGCTGCGCTTGGCGCTCCGGGCAGGCGTGACCATTGTTCAGATTGCTCCGGCCGTGCGTGCTGCATGGGGCGAAGCCTTCGGCATGCCGACCGGCAAGGCAACCGTCGGTCAGCTGGTGTCCGTTCTGCGCAAAGTTGGGCGCAGATTATGTGTTCGACACCACGTTTTCCGCCGATCTAACCATCATGGAGGAGGGCACCGAACTGCTCCAGCGTCTTCAGTGCGGGAGACGATCTGGACAACCAGCCGATGTTTACCTCGTGCTGCCCCGGCTGGGTGCGCTTTTTGAAAAGCCAGTTCCCGGAAATGACCGGACGTCTGTCCACGGCGAAGTCGCCGCAGCAGATGTTCGGCGCGGTCGGCAAGACCTGGCTGGCACACAACCTCGGCGTGGATGCCGGACAAAATTTACAGCATCTCCATCATGCCGTGCATCGCAAAAAAGCCGAGCGCGAGCTGCCGAGCATGGATTCGGCCGGTCACGGCAGCGATGTCGATCTGGTCATCACCACCCGAGAGCTGGCGCGAATGGTGCGTGCCGAGCACCTCGATGTGGAGCATCGGCGGAATCCGCGTTTGATTCTCCGCTGGGCGACGGCACCGGCGCAGGCGTTATTTTCGGCGCGACCGGCGGCGTTATGGAGGCCGCGCTGCGTTCGGCGTACTTCCTCACCACCGGCGAAAAATCCGTCGCCGGATGCATTCCGCGAGGTGCGTGACGACGGCACGATTTCTCCGCTGCCGTGGCGCGAGGCGACGTTCGAGCTGGCAGGCCGGACTGTGCGCTGCGCGGTGGCAAGCGGACTGGGCAACGCGCGTCATCTTGATTCTGCACTCTGCAACGCCGTGAGGTTCACTACGAATTTGTCGAGATCATGGCCTGCCCCGGCGGCTGTGCAGGCGGCGGCGGCCAGCCGGTAGATGGCAGTGACCGCGAAAAGGCCGCCGACCGCGGCAAGGTTTTGTTCCGACTCGATCAGAATGCACCGCTGCGTTTTCGCATGAAAATCCGGCGGTTCAGGCGCTGTACCGTGAGTATCTGGATGAGCCGTGCTCGGAGCGGAGGAATTGCTGCATTGCGACCATTTCGCATGGCAGATGAACGCTGCCGTTGAGGGCACAAGAGGACAACAACCTACGGTTTTTACCCTCTTGTGAATCTCCCATTTCCCTTTGGGATAGCACGGCGGCTGTTCAGAACTGAGACTATAAAGGAACGAGCGTACGGTTCCTCTTCCGCAGGGCGGACCTTTGGGTCCGCCCATTTCTTCTTAGCCGCTCAAGCTGTTTTTCGTACTGCTACACATGCGGTTAGTCTACGCTGGGTGCGGCACAAGGTGAATTGCCCGAAGGGCAAGAGAAGGTCCCCTGGGGGGATAATAGTGCCGCACAATTCGTTGGCACGTTATATAATAGACAGCACCTGCGAAGATAAATTTACCCAACAGATATCTTCGTAGGTGCCTTCCGTTATAACACGCGTAAAAGTTGCGCGACACTGGGTATGTCGCGCCTTCGTTGACCCTCCGACCAATGTTGCAGTACGTTATCCACCTAACAGCGAATCCGGCATTGCGAAACAAACGCAATGGGAGTAGTGCCCCACTGCCGTTCCCCCCTTTTTCGAAGCGGTCACCGCTCTCTGGTCTGCGCCAGACTACGAAACAAAGGGAAACAGGGGTTAAGAGGGGGTAGAAACCGCAGGTGTCTACCCTCTTGCCCCACCGCCGTGGGTACGGCGCCTCCCTCGCTGAGCCTCAGCGAAAAACTCCCCGCCCATTAGGGTCAAACACGCCTGCGCAGTTCGCGTCCCCATCTATTCGGTGCAAAAAGAGACAGAAAAACGGCACAGCCAACGCTGTGCCGTTTCGCTTATTTATTCGATATTCTGTGCGCAGATAATGGAAATTTTCGAACCCTCATTACTGTTTTTTCCGGCTGAATATTCTTCTGCAACAGGTCTGCGAGCAGGCGCAGCGGCTGGTTGCCCTGCCGGAACATGTCCTGCGTGATGGTCAGGTCAAGCGAGCCGTCGAGCAGCATTTGCTTGCGTCTCAGCGACATATCATGTGCGATCACACGCACCTGCTGATCCATGCCTGCGGCTTTGAGTGCGTCCACGCAGCCGGTAACGCTGCGGTTTGCCATATAGATGGCCGCCGGCGGATTGTCTGACTGCAGCGCCGCCGTGACGCGGTTATAGGTCAAACGGTAGTCGTTATAGGTCTCCTCAATCTCGATCTGCGAGGAAGAGAAGCCCTTTTTCTTTAGATGCTCGCAGAAGCCGTCTAAACGGGTGCGATGGCCATCGTACTCCAGATTACCCGCCATCGCCAGCACACGCGCGTTTTTCGGCACGCACTTGCTGAGCAGCTCGGCGGCAATACGGCCGCTTTGTGTGTAATTTTGACCTACAAAGCACAGACGGCGGCTGTTCGGCAGATCCGAGTTGAACGTGATGCACGGAATGCCCTGTTCGGCCAATGCTCCGATGCGTGCTTCGATCGAAATATCATTTAATGCACACAGTGCGATGCCCTGCGCACCCCAGTTTACCAGCTCGTCCAGCAGCTCGATCGTCTCGCGCGGAATATCTGTTTCACAAGTGCACACACGCACCTCAACATCGCGCTTTTCCAGCTCGGAACGCGCAGCCTGAATGCCTCTCGGGACATCCTCGTGGAACGGACCGCTCCAGTTTGGCAAAAGCACACCCAAACGCACAGGTTTGAGCGGCAGCTTTTGCCTCTGCGGCCTGCCGATGCGCCTCCTTCGGAGAAAGATAACCGGTCTCCTGAATGGCATTCAGCACACGCGCACGCACATCCGCGCGCACATACGAACGATTATTTAATACACGGTCTACCGTGCCGCGGGAAACACCCGCAAGCTCAGCAATCGTTTGAATAGTTGGTCTTTTGTTCATAGTCCTTCACCTTTTCATAATTGCTCTTTATATTATCCTGCATCTTTGTGATGTTTCTTTTTCTCTGTGCTTATTATACCATATTTCTGTGCTTTGTGAATACAAAATCTGTGCTTTCCTTCTTTCTGTGCGTTTGCACACCGCTTTCGGCACAAGTTTTCCGATATATCCGGTGTTTTATGCTCTATTTTCATTTTTCCAAACATATGTGCGATATTCTGTGTTTTTCACAGAATGTGTGCTTTGTTACGACATATACAATTACACACATCAAACCTTGTGACCGCCCCTTGTTTCCCGCATATTTGTTTTGTATTTCTCAGTTTATACGCATTTTACGCGTATTTTATCCGCTTATTTTGACATTTTTCCATTTGAACGATTTTCACACCGGCAAATTACCTGTTGACACTTTCGTACCCGCTCGCTATAATAAGCACATAAACAGCACAGAGCACACAATCGCACAGTGCTGAGAGAGAGACAAGAGAAGAAAAACGAGAAAAAGAAAGGGAGACACACTATGAAAAAAAGACTGTTAGCAGCCCTGCTCACCAGCGCCCTCGCACTCAGCCTGACCGCTTGCGGCGGCGGCACCGATTCTTCCGCAACCGACGGCGGCGACACCGCCTCCACCCATGACGGCCCGTACAAGATCAGCATGGTGCTCAAGACCAATGCTGCCGAGTTCTGGAACATTGTTCAGGCAGGCGCTGAGGCATATGAGGATGAGCACCCGGATCAGGTCAGCCTGGACATCAAGGGTCCTCCGGCTGAGACCTACTACGAGGAGCAGCTCAACACCATCCAGACCGACCTTGCGGTTGAGTCCTACGACGGTTACCTGATCGCTCCGCTGCAGTCCGAGGCTGTTGCAACCGCCATCGCAAACACCGACAAGCCGGTCGTAGCATACGATACCCGCATTGATTCCGACAAGTGCCTCGCATTCGTCGGCACCGGCAACAAGGAAGCAGCCAAGGAGGGCGGCAAGGCCGCTGTTGAAGCTGCAAAGGCAGCCGGCTGGACCGATATCAAGTGCATCGAGATCGCAGGCGTTCAGGGTGACGCAACCAACACCGCCCGCATGGAAGGCTACCGCGAAGGCGTAAACGAAGCCGGCGGCGAGTTCCTTGATGCAGAGACCCAGTACGCTAACGCAACCGCTGACCTCGCTGTAACCGCGATGGAAGGCATCATGAGCAAATATCCGGAAGGCGTTGCCATCATCTGCTCCAACAACGACGATATGGCGCTGGCAGCTGCCCGTACCGCAAAGGACAATCCGAACTATGCAAAACCATCTTCCTCGGCTTTGACGGCCAGAAGTCCGCAGTAGAAGCCGTTCTGAACGGTGAGCTGACCATGACCGCTGCACAGAACAACTTCGACATCGGCTACAAGGCAGTTGAGACCATCGTGAAGATCCTGAACGGCGAGGAGTACGGCGACGTAGACACCGGCACCGAGCTCATCACCAAGGACAACGCACAGGCTCGTCTGGATAACTTCGCAAACTGGCTGAAATAATTCCTTGAAATGCACGCATTTCAGGGAGATGGAAACACCGCGGCTTTGCCGCGGATGATTCCGGCGAAAATCAGCGCGTCGCACAGCGGCACACCGATTTTCTTACTTGTAAAAAACGCAGATATATGCTCCGCGTTTTTTGTGAAGGCAACGCCTTCACGATTTAATACCGCCTGCGGCGGAAATTATGTATGGAAACGCGCTCCAACGCTTCATACAAACCTCTCTTTTTATTCCAAATGTTCATTTAAGGAGGAACACCCATGAAAGTAGGTATTATCGGTGCGGGTCGTATCGGTAAGGTACATGCGAAGAATATTTCCATGTTCGTACCGGAGATGGAGATCAAGACCATCGCTGACCCGTTTATGAATGAGCAGACCGAGGCTTTCGCCAAGTCCTGCGGCATTCCGAACACCACCAGGGACGCAAACGACATCCTGAACGACCCGGAAATCGAAGCAGTTCTCATCTGCTCTTCCACCGACACCCATTCCAAGTACATCATCGAGGCTGCTCACGCAGGCAAGAACATCTTCTGCGAGAAGCCGATCGATTACGATCTGGAGAAGGTTCACGCTGCGATTAACGCAGCCAAGGAAGCCGGCGTCAAGCTGCAGATCGGTTTCTGCCGCCGCTTCGACCACAACCACCGCGCAGTTTACGACATGGTTCGTGACGGCAAGGTCGGCAAGGTCAACATCATCAAGATTTCCTCCCGCGATCCGGAGCCGCCTCCGGTATCCTATGTTAAGGTTTCCGGCGGTATCTTCTACGATATGATGATCCACGACTTCGATATGGCCCGCTTCCTCGCAGGCAGCGAAGTTACCGAGGTAAATGCAGTTGGTTCCGTTCTGGTCGATCCGGGCATCGGTGAGGCCGGCGACGTTGATACCGCGCTCGTTACCCTCAAGTTCGCAAACGGCGCGATCGGCGTGATCGACAACAGCCGCAAGGCAGTTTACGGTTACGACCAGCGCGTTGAGGTATTCGGCTCCGAAGGCTGTGCCGAGGACCAGAACGACACCCCGAACACCGCTGTTCTGTCCACCGCAGACGGCGCTGTACACGGCGTAGCCTACAAGGTAATGTGGGACCGCTACACCGGCGCATTCGTTGCCGAGATGCAGGCGTTCGCAGATGCCGTTATCAATGACAAGGGGACTCCGGTTACCGGCGAGGACGGTCTGTATCCGGTACTGATGGCCGCAGCTGCTGCCAAGTCTCTGCATGAGGGCCGTCCGGTCAAGATCTCCGAGATCGAGGCTTAATCACAACTTAATTTTTCACACCACGCACACAGTCTAAGCAATGTGCTAAAAACCGTTGGTGCGCTATGCATCAACGGTTTTTCTCTGCTAAATGAGGAGTTAGAACAGAGAAACTGTTATTCACTTGCGTAACCTTTGTATTTTTTACGATTTTAGTTGCGGTCATCTCTCATGTTAAGACCAAGGGCGATGACCAGACCACCGCTGACGGCTACTTTCTGGCAGGCCGCGGTCTGCCGGGTGTCGTTATCGCAGGCTCGCTGCTGCTGACCAACCTTTCTGCAGAGCAGCTTGTCGGCACAAACGGCCAGACCTGGGCGATTGGCATGAGTCCGATGGCGTTCGAAGTAATGGCGGCGACCGCACTCATCGTGCTGGCGTTGTTTGCCGCGCCGCGCTACCTGAAAAGCGGCATCACCACCATCCCGCAGCTCATCGGTGAGCGCTATGACAGACCCACTAAGCTGTGGTTCTCCATCGCATACATCATTCTGTACCTGTTCGTTCAGATTCCGGTAATCCTGTACTCCGGTTCGCTGGTATTTGAGAACATTTTCAACCTGTCCGGAATCCTTTGGCATTACCAAGTTCCAGTCCATCGTTATTCTGTGTATCCTTATCACTATCATCGGCTCGATTTACGCTATCTTCGGCGGTCTGAAAGCTGTTGCAGGTATCGGATACCATCAACGGCGTGGGCCTGCTGATCGGCGGTCTGGCGGTTCCGTTCCTCGCGCTGCACGTGCTGGGCATGCACCGCAAACGGCGGTGGTATCATCGAGGGTATGCGCTACCTGATCGAGAACCATTCGGATATGCTCAACTCTATCGCTCCGGCGGAATCTTCTGCACCGGCGGTTCCGTGGCCGACCGTATTTACGGGCATGGTCATTCCTCGGCCTGCAGTCGTGGTGCACCAATCAGGCGTATGTATCCAGCGCGTACTCGCCGCAAAGAGTCTGAAGGAAGCACAGAAGGGTGCTCTGCTGTGTGCAACGCTCAAGATCATCGGCTTTATGTATCTGGCTCTGCCGGGCGTTATCGCTTACGCACTGTTCCAGCTGAACGGTACGGAGATCACCATGATGGACGATGCCTACCCGACCATGATCATGCAGATCGTTCCTGCAGCCGGTCATGGGCTTTTTCGCCGCTGTTATGTTCGGCGCGATCCTCCTCGTTCCTCGTTTCTCAACTCTACATGACCCTTTGATATCTAGAGTTCAAAGCTGGTTTCAAATGAGCTGCAGATCGGCAAGAACATTGGCATCGTATTCGCCATCTTCTCCGTGATCGTCGGTCCGATGGTTTACTTCTTCCCTGCCGGTCTCAAGACCTTCCTCGACTCGTTCGTTATGCTGGTTGGCCTGCCGGTTCTGTCCGGCGTATTCGGCGGCTTCTTCTTCAACTGCCTGCCGAAGTACAGCGCCCGTTTCATCATGGTGTTCCACATTATCTGCTACGGCGGCTTCATGCTGCTGTCCCCGAGCTACTCGCTGTTCGGCGGCAATGAGGGCAGCATCCACTACCTGTACGCCGTATCCGTGCCTGTGGCCGCTCGAGATGCTAATCATTATGGCCCCATGCACCGCCGCAACAAGAGCAAAGGGCGCTGAGGTTTGGGTGCAGCAGGATGTCGGCGCAGTAGACCTGACCCCGTGGAAGTACAGCAAGCTGGTCAGCGTGATCGTTATCGTGTGCGTGCTGCTGGTTTATCTGGCATTCTCTCCGCTCGGCATCGGGCATAATTTTGGGAAAACAGCGTTGCATATCCCGCTGCGCTTGATGTATCATCAATTTAAAAAGAGTAAGACAACCGAAACAAGAAAATTTGGAGGTAATTTATTATGGCACTGAAAAAATGCGCTTGCATCGACACCCTTTACACCGAGCTGGACTGGCTCGACCGTTTCCAGGCTGCAAAGAACGACGGCTTTGAGGCCGTAGAGTTCTGGGACTGGCGCATCCGCGATCTGGATGCGACCCGCGAGGCTGCTGAGAAGGCCGGCATTGCAATTTCCGGCTTCAACGGCGACGCGGACTACTCGCTCGTAGACCCGACCCACAAGCAGAAGTATCTGGACTATCTGAAGGTCCATCGCGGCGGCTAAGAAGGTTGGCGCAGCCAGCGTTACCATCCACTCCAACGCACTGGGTGACGGCGGCATTGTAGTAAACCACTACGACAACCTGTCCCACACCGTAAAGCTGTGCTCGATGTACGACACGCTGCTCGCCTGCGCTGAGCTGGCCGAGAAGGAAGAGATCAACCTCAACCTCGAGGCGCTGAACATCACCACCGACCACGTCGGCAACTTCCTCGCTACCACCCAGATGGGCGCTGAAATCGTTCGTCTGATCGGCTCTCCGCGTCTCAAGCTGCTGTATGATGTATACCACATGCCGGATCAACGAGGGCTGCATCTGCGATACCATCTCCAACTACGGCGACACCTTCGGCCACATTCACGTTGCCGATGCTCCGGGCCGTCATGAGCCGGGCACTGGTGAGATCAACTATAAGAAGGTTATCCGTCACCTCGAGGAGTGCGGCTACACCGGCCGTGTCGGCTATGAGCTGTTCCCATGACCGATACCGCAACCGCCGTTAAGGCCATCATGGAAAAACGCCTAAATCTCTCTTTCTTTCAAGTCCCTGTGCTGTATGGTACAGGGACTTCTGTTATGCTATGAGGGCAGGCATATCGAACCTGCAAATCAAAATCTTCAACCGCATCCTGCATTTCCATGCTATAATAAAACTGCAAAGATAAAAAACGCAACGTGCACTCCGTGCACCAGAGCCCGGTAGGTAGCCCGGCCGTCCTGCTTTTGCAGGGTAAGTAACCTTCCCCTCCGGGTTGTCCGTTCTTTGTTCATTTATTTTTCAGGAGGGAAAAACAATGGACAAAGTAATTGGCAGACTGACCGTATTTTTGAGGACCCGTTCTGGGTCGGTGTATTCGAGCGGATCGAAAACGGCAGATTATCCGCGGCAAAAGGTAACCTTCGGCGCAGAGCCGAAGGAGCCGGAGCTGCTGATTTACCTGCTGCGGCACTACTACCGATTGCAAATTCAGTCCGGCTGTTGAGACTGCCGTAAAGCCCTGCACACCGCAATCCCAAACGGGCGCAGCGGGAAGCCGGACGGCAGACCGCGCAAGTCGGCATCGGCACCAAATCGCAGCAGGCACTGCAGCTCCAGCAGGAGCAGAATAAGCAGGTGCGCAAGCGCCGGAGCCGTGCGCGCAAACAGGCCGATGCCAAACGGCTTTATGCACTCAAACAGCAGCAAAAACGCGAAAAGCACAAAGGACATTAGTCCTTTGTGCTTTTCTTTTTCGCTTTAGAGGAACCCGAGCAGTGCTGCATCGCGATGCTGACGCACGCGATAGCCACCCAGCAGCAGAAGCCCATGAAGATCGGCTTGCCGCCGGTCTTTACCAGCTTGTTACAATGTTGGTATTCATGCCGATGGCCGCCATCGCCATGACGATAAAGAACTTGGACAGCGTCTTGAGCGGCGTAAACACGCCTGCCGGTACGCCGACCGTGGTGCACACCGTGGTGATGATGGACGCGAGCACGAAGTACAGGATAAACATCGGGAACGCGCGCTTGAGCGAGAAGGCTTCGCCGCTCTGCTCTGCTCGGTCTTGGCCTTGTGGGTGCGCCACAGCGCCAGTACGAGCGTGATCGGGATGATCGCCAGCGTGCGCGTCAGCTTGACGATAGTGGCGATTTCCAGCGTATTGCTGCCGTGGATGCCGTCCCACGCGGAAGCGGCTGCCGTTACGGACGAGGTATCGTTGACCGCCGTGCCCGCAAACAGGCCGAAGCCGTGGTCAGTCATGCCGAGCATGCCGCCGAGCGGCGGGAAGGTCAGCGCCGCGATGACGTTGAACAGAAAAATAACCGAAATCGCCTGCGCGATCTCCTCATCGTCCGCGCCGATGACCGGAGCGGTTGCCGCAATCGCCGAGCCGCCGCAGATGGACGAGCCGACACCGACCAGCGTCGAGATGTTGACGGTACCTTCATTGCCTTGCACAGCACGAACGATACGATCAGCGAGGTGCCGATGGTCGAAACGATGATCGGCAGCGACTGTGCGCCGACCTTTGCAATCTCGGACAGGTTAAGACCGAAGCCGAGCAGGATAACCGCGTACTGCAGCACCTTTTTCGATGTAAAACCGATGCCCGGCTGCACCTTGGTCTTGTTCTTCCAGAACAGCGTGAGCACCATGCCGATCAGGGATGGAGAATACCGGTCCGCCGACAACCGGCACCGCCTGTCCCAGCAGCCACGCCGGAATCGCAATGCACAGGCACAGCAGCAGTCCGGCGCCGTTTTTCTTGATAAAATCCATTGTTTTACCCCCTTATTAAACCGAATATTAGTATACACACTATTGGTTCTGTCCAGTCAGTTCAATACTCAGTTCGTGCAGAGGGCAAAAGAAATCAGCCTGCAGGCTCTTTGCAGGCTGATTTTGGAACGGCCCATTTATCCGTTTAGAACTGATACGGCGGATTTCCGAGAAATCAGCGATACTGCCGTGTGCATCCTCGAGATAGAACACCTCAAAGATCGGGTTGGTTGCCTCGCCGTACTGGCTCTTGACAATCGGGTTCTGGATGCACATCTCCTGGCAGCCATGTTATTCTCGAAAACAGCCTTGCCGTGCAGGCGAATCCATGCGTACTCCGGGCTGGAAACCGAAATCTCGACCTCCGGGTTTGCCTGCATGTCCTTGTAAACGTCCTTCGTGTTGTTCGTGCAGAACCACAGCTTGCCATCCATCTCACCGGAGAACATAAACGGGCGGCACTTTGCCTTGCCGTCACGGCCTACGGTTGCGAGATACTGTACCGGATTTGCCTGCAGAAATTCTACGACCTTGCTCATGATAAATACCTCCATGAAAATTTTATTTTCCTTTTTTCTATATTGGGATTGCTTTTTCCCTTTTGGTGATTCTATAATAAAGCCGTAGTGACAATCTGTAAAGTAAGGGTACAATATTGTGGTGTAGTTACCCAAAAGATACTATTGGCGAAAATCGCGTTAACAAGGAGGTTTTTCTCATGGAACTGACCGAATCGACCGCAAAACAGGAACTGCCCGCCTGCCCTGTCGAGACCACGCTGACGCTCATCAGCGATAAATGGAAGGTGCTCATCCTGCGTGACCTGATGAACGGCACCCTGCGTTTCGGCGAACTGAAAAAGTCCATCGGGCACGTCACGCAGAAGGTTCTGACCGCACAGCTGCGCCAGATGGAGGCCAGCGGTCTGCTGACGCGCAAGGTCTATGCCGAGGTGCCGCCGCGTGTGGAATACACGCTGACCGAACCGGGTACAGCCTGAAACCCGTGATGGACGCCCTGTGGAAATGGGGAGAAAATTATCAGGCACAGTGCCGTTAAAGCGGCATCAAACCCGTAAAAACAACTTTCAGGAGGAAAATCATGCCTCATATTTTAATGATCGCCACCGGCGGCACGATTGCATGCTGTGAGACCGCACACGGTCTTTCCCCCGCTCTGGACAGCGCCGCACTGCTCGGCGCACTGCCCGAACTGTCTGCGCTGTGCACAGTTGAAACGCTCGATCTCATGCAGCTGGACTCGACCGACGTGACCGCCGCCGACCGTCAGCGCATGGCACAGGCGGTCTGGCAAAACCGTGAGAAATTCGACGGCTTTGTGCTCACGCACGGCACGGATACGCTTGCGTACACCGCCGCGCTGCTCACCCACCTGCTGCCGCATTTCGACAAGCCGCTCGTGCTGACCGGCTCCATGCTGCCGATGGGCGTGCCGGACTCGGATGCGCCGCGCAATCTGCTGGATGCGTTCCGCACTGCGGCAGACGGACGCGCAGGCGTGTACGCCGTGATGAACGGTCAAATTCTGCACGGCAGCCACGTTTTCAAGCAGCATTCGACTGAGATTGACGCATTTCTCTCGGCAAATGCCGCACCGGCAGGCGAAATCCGTGAGAGTGAAGTACACTGGAACACACCTGCGCCTGTCCCCTCCGGTGAACCGAAACTCATAGAACAAATCGACACCCACATCCTTCCGGTGCGCCTGACCCCCGATCTCGACCCGTCATTCTGCTCCGTGCTGCTCGGCTACCCCAAGGTCGTACTCGAAGCCTTCGGTGCAGGCGGCGTACCCGCCCGTTTGGAATCCGCCGTACGCGACCTGATCCAAAGCGGTACGCGCGTGTATATCACCACGCAGTGCCTGGAAGGCGGCGTGCACCTGCAAAATACGAGGTTGGACGCCGTGCCGAAGCACTCGGTGCGATTTCTCTCGGCAGCCGTACCTTCGAGGACGCGCTCCTGGCGCACTCATGTGCGGTGAATTGTAAGATATTCTGCCCGCAAAGTACAATAGAGTCAGAATAGCCAGCCGTATAGAAGGACTTCGCCTGTCCAACGGGGCAGCCTGTCCGAAATCACACAAAAATCCCGCCTTCTCACGCGAGAAAGCGGGATTTTTTTCTTTACTGTGCATTCTCCTTGCTGAACGGCAGAATGTGCATCCGATACTTATGCTTATCGACCAGCAGCGTGCGGTCAGCGATCGGCATGATATCCGAAACCTTATCCGGCGGGGTGCAGATGATCGCCTGCAGACCCATTTTGCGCAGCAGACGCACGCTTTCGATGATGCGTTCGCTGTCCATCTTGTTGAACGCCTCATCGAACACGACCAGACGCACGGTGTTGCCAAAGCTAGACGTATCGCTCACGCGGTACAGCTGCGCGAACGACGCCAGAACCGCGATATAGAACGGCGTCTGCGTCTCGCCGCCCGACTTGGTGTTGAGCGTCTGCGACAGCAACTGCTTGGAGCCGTTCTGATCGGTGGTCTCCAGATCGAACTTCAGATAGGTGCGGAAGTCGGTGTACCGCTCGATATTCTCCTGCAGCTCACTCTGCTTGCGGGCGTTGAGCTGGGTATCGTCTGCCATGGTGATCTGGCTGAACAGCTTGTCGATCAGCGGACCGTATTTCTCCTGAAACTGTGCGGAAAACAGCGTAATATCGCCTTCCATCAGCTCCGGCGCCATAATCATGTCGTAATATTCGGCATAATCCGGATTGCGGTCCACGCGGAACTGGTAGCTGTCCGTGCCGAACTGCGCCTGCCGCAGTGCCCGATTGAGTTCTTGACCTGATCCTGCACCTGCTCGATGCTGCTTTTCAGGCGGGATAGGAAGTCGTTCTGGAACTGCTCCATCGCGCTCTCGCGTGCGGCACGGATTTTGGTGCGGTACTGCGGCAGCTCGCTTTCCTCGAGCACACGGCGTTCCGCATCGAACTCCGCATTGTCGTCGGCCTCTACGCGGAACGAGCACGGCCCAAACCGCTCGACATATTCTCGGCGCGCCCGCAGGAGTGCCGCGCGGGCGTTCTCCATCTCGTTGACAACCTGTGCATGGTGGCTGCTGAAATTGCGGTACACGATATCCGGCCGGTGCAGACGCTCCAGCTCCTGCCGGTAGCGCGGCAGACCGATATCGTCGCGGTAGGTCTCCGAGAAGGTTTTCGCCAGCCCGCGCTCCATTTCGGTGCGGCTGCGGTACTGCTCGGGCAGGATTTCCTCGTCCAGCTGACGAATACGCTCCTCCAGTTTTGGCCTTGTGTGCGATCTGCACCTCGCGCTGATGACTCAGCGCCGCAATCTCGTCGCTGATCTCGGCGATCAGCTGCTTCTGCTGATCCAGCCACAGCAGGTCGAGATGGGAAACCTGCTCGTCGATCGCGTTGATCTCCTCCTCCAGTTCCGCGCGGTACAGAAAATCCGCCTGCCGCTGCGGTACGATGTTTCGCACATAATATGGTGTCAGCATGGGCGCTTTCTGCTGAGAAACTGCCTGCCAGATGGGTTTCCAGTGCTCAATTTCGGTTTTTAGTGCATTCGGCTTCCTCCTCCAGACGCGCGATGCGCAGCGTGACCGCATGACGACCGATGAACGCATCCTCCATACGGTCTCTGCGGAGCGCACGCGCCACATAGCCCTGATACAGCATGCCCTCATCCGTGATGCCGGTCCGATACCCGCGCAACTGCTCAACCGTGTCGCAGCACATCACGCGCCCGAGCAGATAATCCATGTAGGTTCGCGCAAGCGCGTTTCCGGTCTCCACCTTTTTCCGCAAGACTGCCGCTCTGCGGGTCGATATGCTCACGCTCGCGCAGCGTGCCGATATCGACCAGACCGTAGGCGTTCAGGCTCTTTTTCCCCACTTGAGTTTGTTGTAAATACGCAAAGCCTGCTCGTAATATGCCGGTTCAACCAGAAAATAAAACTTCTGGTTGTTGAGATAGCCTTCCACGGCACCGCGCCAGCGCTCATCTTCAATTTCCAGCACGTCCGCGAGAATATCTACCGCAACCGGCGTTCCCGCCTGCTGCTCCAGTTTCTCCGCCAGCTTGGCACGGAACGGCAGCAGTCCGCGCGGATAGTCCTTGATGTTCCTGCGCAGATCGGCAAGCGCAGTCTGCTTTTCGGTCAGCTGCTGCTGCAGCTCTGCAACCTTATCGCCAAGCTGATGCGCCGCCTTCGCCAGCGCGTCCGACAGGGGCCGCTGCCGCCTGCCGGGCGTCCTCGAATACGGTCTGCTCCTGCGAGAAGATTGCGCATTCGCCGCTCGACAGCCGTGCGTAGGTACACTGCACCTGCTCTGCCGCCTGCTGCACCGGAACAAGCACCTCCTCGGCGTCCCATGCAAGCGCGGTCTCGCACAGGTGCGTCAGCCGCAGCGCCTCCCGCTTGATCTCAAGTGCGTCGCGCTCCATCTCCTGCACCAGCTTGCTCTGCTCGGTCAGCAGCGACTGCTTCTGGTTGCCCAGCCGCTCGCGCTCCTGATAGGTGTCGCTCTGTGCATAATCGCGGTCCAGCTGACGGCGGCGCTCCTCCTTCGCCTGCACCTGCCCGGCCAAATCCTCAATCGCGGTGTCCGCCGCGGTCAGCTCGGACAGGCAGTTTTGCTTTTCCTGCTCGCGGCTGTCGATCTGCGCCTGCATGTCCTCCTTCTGCGCCCACTGCAAGGAAGGACTGCACGCGCCAGCGGTCCACCGAGCGCGTCATTTCGCGGTACAGCGTGCTGATCTCCTGCAGCGCGGTCAGCTTTTTCCTCCTGCTGCTGCGCCAGCTGCTCGTGCCGCTTGTAGTTGCGGATGTTCTGCTGCATGGCTTCGATATCCGGCTTATCCGGAATATCGCAGATATTTTCGGTGATAAACTGCTGAATATCCACGATTGGGCGGAACGACACCGCCTTTTTTATCATGCGGAGCACCTGCTCGTTGTGCACGTTCCACCGCGAGAGCATATTGCGGCGGTACTCCCACTGGGTATCGTACACCTCGGCGCGGGAGAAATTCTGCTTGAGGAATTTGCGCAGGTCGTGAATATCCATCGCCTCGCCGTCCTCGACAAAGCAGTTTTCCGGCAGTTTTCCGACATAGATAAAGAAATGATCGTGCTTGCTGCCGTCACTGCGGCAATCGAACATCACGCCGCACACGAAACTATTGTGCTCCACATCGTCCTCAAATTCACAGACAATATAGGTCGAAAAGTCCTTGCCTCTGCGGGAATACGGGTTATTCTCGTCCATATCGGCACGCAGATAGCCGTCCAGCGTGCGCTGTGAGCGCTCATTGGCCGCCAGATTGAAGTTGCGCGCATTGGTCTCACCAAGCAGAACGATCTGCAGCGCATCAATTACCGTGGACTTGCCGGCGCCGTTTTTGCCGGTCAGGAAGTTCACGTCACCGACCTCGATGACCTCCTTGCTGAAATACAGCCAGTTAATCAGCAGAATCTTCTTCAGTTTCTTCATCGGCGGTCTCCTCCTTTCGCAGCACGGCTGCGACCTCATTCAATCGTTCGCTCGAAACGGCAGTCTGAATGGTCGGCAGGATGGCAAATCTGCAGTCAGCCTGATTAAATTTTTCCCTCGATGCGCTGCAGAATCGAGTGGTTTTCAAACACGGTCAGCGCCCGCTTGACCTCCTCCATATTCGGCTTAGCCGGCAGGATGGCGTAGTCGGTCACGATCTTTTCGAGCACCTCGCGCACGCTGCAGAGCGCGTCCTGCTCGAGTCCCAGTCGCTCTGGCTTTCGTCGTACAGCATGCGCAGAGCGAGCAGAATCGCGGTCTCGCGCTTGGACAGGATGCACCGGTTGGCTTCATCTGTATTCAGCACATAAAAGTAGCCGTTTATGTCGTCGCGCCGCAAATCCCAGTCAAGCAGACTGAGATACTCGCGCACGGACTCATAATGAATGGACAAAAGGTGTAGTCCGGGTTTGCTCACCCGTCCCCTGCCCGGACGGTACAGCGTGCGCACCACATAGGTGCGGCTGAGCAGCTGATTGCACACCGCTTTGAACTGCTCCAGCTCCTTTGCGGTAGCGGTATTCAGAAAGTCCAAATTCATTCGTTGTTCTCCTTCCGGCTGATCTGCAGCTCCGGAATAGCATAGCCGTTTTCCCGGCGTTCGCCGTCCAGCTCCTGCACCGTGAAATCCGCCGAGCGGTCGCCGCCGGTCAGCACCGCCAGCAGGCTCATCACATAGTCCTTATCATTCTCGAGCGGAATATCCTCCGAGCGGCACACATCGCTTTCACCGAGCCAGTCCCTGCACATACGCCGCGATGGCGCCGCGGCCATTCCGAGCGCAAAGTGCAGCCGCCTTTGCGGCGGCTGCCGTATCCCGCTTCGGTCTCCTGCACGAGCACAGGCGCGGCCTTTGTCCGCTTGCCCGGCGTTTGCGGTACCACAGGCTGCTCTCGGACAGGCAGGTCTGCTCGTACAGCCGGAATACCGGCTGAATCGTGTCCACCAGATCGGCGGCTCGCCGGTTGCGCGACAGCGCGGTCAGCACCGTGTGCAGGTTGCCGCGGATATTCTGATCTCGGTTGGTCAGGTTTTCGATCTTCTGCGTAGCCGCACGCGTGTAGCGGCGCACCTGTGCATCGATCTCATCCAGATAATCGCGCTCGAGATTGTCGTAGCACTCCTGTATCCAGTAAATTTTTGCGAAGAAGATCAGCGCGGCAGTTCTCCGGCGTGTCGCCTCGGCGGTCAGCCAAAGCGGCATTCGCCATGGCGATGAGCAGTTCATCGTTCTCCGCCCAGTCGTTTAATACATTCTGGATGGAAATGCGGTATTTCGGCACGGAATCCATCTTGAGCGGACGGATGTACGCCTCCATCACCTTCTGCCCGAAATCATCAAAGTGCGATGCGAGCACTTCCCCCGACATTGTGCATGTCGATCTGCATCTGGAAATAATGCTTGACGTTATGATACACCATCTGCAGCAGGTTGATGAGCGCGCGCGTGTTGTCATATGCGCCGTAGACAGCAGCCATTTTGTCATACACGTTGTCCGACTCATGCGCGACCTTGAGCGTGGAATAGGTGCCGAACACATACGAATAGCCGCGTGCAGGCGTGTCCCTCGCGCAGCGCGTGGAACAGCTCGAGCAGACGGCTGCTGCAGCCCGGGAACCGTAATGTATTCCCGAAAATCTGTGCCGCGCTCCTTTTCAAACCAGCCCTTGCTGCCCAGCTTGCGGATGAGGAAACGGGCACGGCCGGAAATATCGCGCAGCTCATCCTCGTCGATGTCCTCGCCCTCGAAGGTAGCCTCGGCCAGCTGCTGCTCGAGACGGCTCCGCAGCATGGAATACAGCAT
>VOFC01003420.1_pt1 | contig 25026 bp, 29 predicted proteins | sample 5384161 | NCBI WGS metagenome assembly VOFC01 (sample SAMN12384722, study PRJNA508395) | human gut metagenome | isolation source: healthy gut B | host: Homo sapiens | reverse complement strand
TCATATATGAAGATAGGCCAAATAGATTTGGGTAAATATCCCATCTTACTTGCTGATGTGACTGATCCGGCTTTCCGCCTGATGTGCAAGAGGTTCGGAGCAGATATGGTATACACCGAATTTGTGTCGAGCGATGCGCTGATTCGCGCTGTCAGCAAGACTGCGCAGAAACTAAGTATCAGTGATGCCGAACGTCCCGTTGCCATCCAGATATACGGGAAAGATACGGAAACGATGGTGGAAGCTGCCAAGATTGTGGAACAGGCACAACCTGATATTCTGGATATCAATTTCGGATGCCCGGTAAAAAAAGAGTAGCCGGAAAAGGAGCAGGAGCAGGTATGTTACAGAATATCCCCAAGATGCTGGAGATCACCCGTGCGGTAGTAGATGCGGTGAAAATCCCCGTAACGGTCAAGACCCGCCTGGGATGGGATGCAAACAATAAAGTAATTGTAGAGCTAGCAGAACAGCTACAGGATTGTGGTATTGCTGCACTGACTATACATGGCCGCACCCGTGCACAAATGTATACCGGAGAAGCAGACTGGACATTAATAGGCGAAGTGAAGAATAATCCACGGATGCATATTCCTATTATCGGTAATGGTGACGTGACGACGCCTGAACGCAGCAAAGAGTGTTTTGACCGTTATGGAGTAGATGCTGTGATGATCGGCCGCGCCAGCTTCGGCCGTCCATGGATATTCAAGGAAATAAAACATTATTTAGAGGCAGGTGAAGAATTACCTCCACTTAGTTTTGAATGGTGTATGGAAGTACTTCGCCAGGAAGTGGTAGACAGCGTTAATCTACTTGATGAGCGTAGAGGTATTTTGCATGTACGCCGTCATCTGGCTGCAAGCCCTTTATTCAAGGGAATCCCTAACTTCCGCAACACACGTATTGCGATGTTACGGGCAGAAACAAAAGAAGAGCTTTTCCAGATATTTGATGAAATCACTTCCCAACGCAAAGAAAATCCGGAAATTTAATCTACTATAGATCATAATCTTCATCCGCAAACTCTGATTCCTGCGGATGGAGATTACCTGTTTCAAAATACAAAGTATATTCCAATTTTCTACTTAAACATCGGCTGCGCAAACCACTTTTTAAACATCCAGGTTACGACTACATACAATAGGAATGCAGAGAAAAAACCATACAATGGCATCAATCACATAATGCGCCTGAATATATACGGTAGCCCCGCAAAGCAACATATAGAAAGGTATCAGACAGGCAAACAACTTCTTACTTCCACGCCATGCCATAATCATAAGAATGGTAGAAATACCGACATGCGAACTGGGGAAAGCTGCCGTAGGACGTTCGCCTACCTGCTGTGAGCCTTCCACTAAGCTATAAAAGAATCCATGCTGATAGCCCGGACCGGGAAGCAATTCCTGATGATGATTGAAATAATCACCGATAGCCGGAGAAAATTCCTTTAGAAACATTATCAAATCCAATGGCAGGGAAATAGAATTGAGGTCCTGCAACAGGTACGAATATATATATCAGATAATAGATAAAGAAAAGGAGTGACGAGAACAAAAGACATCTTTTCGAACCACTCAAACTTATAAATGAAATAAAACAATGCCACAATCAGCATCATCGGATAATAAAAGAAATATCCCATATTAAATGCTTCACTGACCAAAAGATGCGGGAATGTATGACAGAACCAGATAGCAGGTTGCCCATTGAAGATAAACTGCTCGGCAGTTGCAAATACATGGTCTAAATTCGGAAAGAAACGATTGAACTCGAAAGTATCCGGATACCAGTAAGACAATAGACTCATCTGGATGACAATGCGCACAAACGCCGAAAACTTACAGGGAGCAAGACGATAAAGATACATCAACAAAAAAGTCATTGCCGCGATCATCGCCCTATCCAGCAACATGTGCCATGGATGATCCATTCGCTGAAACAGGAACAGAATCAAAATGGAGGTCAACAGATTATAAATCAGTGTAATCTTCTTCCACAGCAAACAACCCCTTCCGGGTTTCTACTCGCTTAAATAAGTCTAAAGCCATCCTTCGTTTTTATACCAGGCAATGGTTTCCTGGACTCCCTTTTCCAAATCATATTCGGGTACACACCCAAGTTCTTTCATTACCGGGGATATGTCGCATTGCCAGTTGCGTTGTTTCATTATTTTATATTTATCAGAATTCAGCGTACTGCTCTTGCCGGAACGTGTTGCAATGAATTCAGCGAGCAAAGATATAACTTTTAGCACAATTAATGGACATTTCACATGAATAACAAACGGATTGCCCAGTTCTTTTTGTATCAGATCCGAAAAGGCACGACTTCTATAGATTTTCCCATCTGTCAGGAAATACGCCTTTTGAACCACTTTTTTCTCCATTCCCAGAAAAATCGCCTGCACAATGTCTTTTACATAAACAAAAGTCAGGTCCTGCCGCCGGAAACCGACAGAGAAGTCAACATGCTGCCGGATGGACTTCGCCATCAGGAAATAATCTGACTCACGGGGGACCATAGACTCCCGTAGGACGATAAATGACATAAGGAAAACCGGGAATACTCTGAATATATAATTCCGCTTTCAATTTACTCAATCCATAAGCCGTATTAGGCATCGGGTATCTTCTCCGCTTATCGGAGTATAATCCTTCTCACGTACAGGACCGAATACACTCAACGTGCTGATATATATAAACTGCTTCGGAACCATATTCAACGCTTTCAGGGTATCAATAAAATATTTAGTCTGGAGATAATTCACATAATCAAAGGTCTTTTTATCAGAACACTTTGTCACACCGGCGCAATGGATGATATAATCAAATTTGCTGTAAGTACCTTTATGCCCGGAGAGTTGGGCACGAAATTCATTGGGATGGGCAAAGTCCAGTTCCAGAAAGTGAATTTTCCGGTTCTTTAAATACCGCTTGCTACTCGTGGGGCGAATTCCGGCCCACACACCAAACTTTCGTTTCAACGCTTCCTCCACGATGAAACTTCCTATAAAACCACTTGCGCCTGTAATTAAAACACTCTCCATTATTACTTCCCCCAGGTTCTACATGAATATTGATTCAAAAAATATGATGCCACAAAGATACGATAAATATAAAATAAAAGCCATTTTGCTTTTCTCAATTATTATTTGTTTATTTGCAACGCGATTTATTTACTATTCAACACTTTTAAAGCACGTGGAAGATAAGGCCGATTTTGATTTTTCTTTTTAAAGAGTACTATCCTCAACTTTATTATTACGCATTTCATTTGATTAATAATATGGAGGCTAGCAAGGATATCGTCAGCGACGCCTTCGAATTTATTTGGGCCAATTATGCTAAAATAGATAAAGCCACAGCTAAATCTTATCTATATGTCTACGTTCGCAACAAAAGCATTGATTTCCTGCGGCATCAGAATACACACGAACAATACGTACAAATCTATTCCGAACTGACCAAAAGTTATGTTGAGACGGAGTATCAGGAGCAGGATGAAAGAATGATGCATATCAGTAAGGCGATGGAAAACTGACTCCACATACCAGGCATATTTTAGAAGAATGTTATATTCAACGCAAAAAATATCAGGAAGTGGCAGAGGAATTAAATATCAGTGTCAGTGCAGTCAGGAAGCATATTGTGAAAGCATTACAAGTGATACGTGAAGAATGTGCAAAAAAAAATCATAAAGCAGGTGTCTTTATTTTATGATTAAACGTAATATAAATAAGTATGATACAGTCGAACAGTGATGAATAAAGATATTGACAATATAGATAGTACAGATAAATCTGTAGAGAAGGCACTCGACATTATGGAGAGCTCTTCAGAAATAAACGTCGAACAACTGCAGGAAATGCTTAAAGATGAAGAAACCCCTGCAGGCTTGTCGCGACATCATGGATAGCAGCCTCTTCCTACAACAAAAAAGTGGAATGGAACTACCCAATATAGAGATGGAGCTAGAACGATTCAAGAAAAAACAATACACGGCAAGAATGCGTTCCAACTTCTGGAAAGTAAGTATGGGAATAGCCGCCATGATTGCCGTTCTATTTGGAACTTACTATCTTATCAATACCCTGACGACCCCTGCCCTGGAGCCAATCACAGTATTTACTGCGGATGCTGCCCCTCAACATATCACTCTGCAAAAAAGATAACGGAGAAAAGATTGTATTAGACAAACCGCAATCAAACAATCAAACCTTACCACAGAAAATGATCTCAAAGTCCGAAAAGAAAGAATTGGATTACAGGCAAGTCATTTCAACGACCACTCAAACACATGTACTCACTGTTCCACGCGGTGAAAGTTTCAAGGTAGTGTTATGTGACGGCACGGAGGTCTGGCTCAATGCCAATAGTAACTTTGTCTATCCAACGGCCTTTATTGGCGACGAACGTATCGTCACTTTAGAAGGTGAGGCTTATTTTAAAGTGGCCAAAGATCCGGAGCGACCTTTTATCGTAAAACCAAAACTGTACAAACCCGCGTTCTCGGTACTGAATTTAATATACGCAGCTGTACTCCTGAAGATACTCATGTAGTGCTTATTAATGGAAAAGTAGAAGTCAGCAATACCAAAGGAGGATCATATACCAGACTATATCCGGGAGAAGATGCACATCTGCAATCTGATGGCAACTTTATCCTGGCAGAAGTAGATCTAGACTCCTATGTTTATTGGAAAGACGGCTATTTCTACTTTGACAATGTCACATTGAAAGATATTATGCAAAATTTGGGACGTTGGTACAATGTAAACATAGAGTTCAGAAACAAAGAAGCGATGGAGTATAAAATGCACTTTATATCCGATCGTACCAAAGACCTAGAACATACAATCTCATTACTTAATAGAATGAAAAAAGTGACAGTCACCTTGCAAGGCAATACGCTTACTGTAGACTAGATTTTTATTGCATAAGTATAACTAATCTATGCAAAATACAACAAAATATCACTTTTATTAAAAAATAAATCACAAAAAGGGGTATCCATTTTTTTTCTTCTCATACGCACTAGTTATATAAACATGTTCAAAATAGTGTTATTAAAGACAAACGTATGAGAAATAATTGGAACCTACTTATTGTGTGTTTTCTATGCGTATTATGTTTCCGACCCTACCAAGTAAATGCTCAGGTGCAATCGCAAAAGAAAATCACGATTGAAATTAGCAACGAACGGTTGCCGTCCGTACTAAAACGTTTAGAAAAACTATCTGGATATAAGATCCTGTTTACGTATGACGATGTCAAGAAATTCACCGTTTCTGGCTCCGTCAAGGATAAGAGTATAGAGCAGACTCTCGATATAATCTTAGCCAATAAGCCACTGGAATATCATATTGAAGACCAATTTATCACAATTACTATCAAAGGTCCTTCCAAACAGGCGAAAGTATTCAATGTGAAAGGAGTGGTTATTTCCGGTGATGACGGACAGCCGCTCATTGGTGCAACCGTTGTCATCAAAGGAAGTAAGTCCGGTGTATTAACGGATATAGATGGAAAATTCTCGATAGAAAATGTATCCAATAAATCCCTGTTACAATTTTCCTATATAGGAATGAAACCGCAAGACCTGACTCCTGCTCCAAATATGAATGTTACATTAATGCCTGATGTACAAACATTATCTGAAGTAGTAGTAACAGGTATGCAGAAAATGGACAAACGTCTGTTTACAGGAGCAACCAAACAATTGTCCGCAGATGAGGTCAAACTAGATGGTTTGCCTGATATCAGCCGGGGGACTTGAAGGACGTGCGGCAGGTGTATCTGTACAAAATGTTTCCGGCACATTTGGTACCGCCCCAAAAAATCCGGGTACGTGGTGCTACATCTATTTTCGGTAGTTCAAAGCCACTATGGGTGGTAGATGGAGTCATCATGGAAGATGCTATCGACGTAGGTCCGGATGACTTATCCTCAGGAGATGCCGAAACATTGATTAGTTCAGCTATTGCCGGTCTGAATTCAGATGATATTGAAAGCTTTCAAATATTGAAAGACGGATCAGCAACCTCTATCTACGGTGCGCGAGCCATGGCAGGGGTTATTGTAGTAACCACCAAAAAAGGGAAAAGCCGGTGTCAGCAAAAATCAGCTATACCGGTGAATTTACAACTCGTATGATTCCCAGTTATAAAGAATTCAATATCATGAATTCTCAGGAACAAATGGGTATTTATAAGGAACTGGAGCAGAAAGGCTGGTTGAATAATAGCGATACTTACCGTGCAAAAAGATAGCGGAGTGTATGGACGTATGTATCAGTTAATCAATCAATACAATCCGGTTACAGGACAATTCGGACTTGCCAACACTCCGGAAGCACGTAACGCTTACTTGCGTGAAGCGGAAATGAGAAATACCGACTGGTTTGATACTTTATTTTCCAACAATATCACACAAAATCATTCTGTCAGTATCACTTCCGGAACAGAAAAATCTTCATTCTATGCTTCATTAAGTGCCATGTCAGACCCGGGGTGGTACAAGCAAAGTGAAGTAAAACGCTATACAGCTAATTTAAATACAACATATAATATATATAAGAATTTATCTATAAATTTAATATCCAGTGCTTCCCTACCGTAAGCAGAAAGCGCCCGGAACACTGAGTTCTGAAGTGAATGCAGCTAGTGGAGAAGTCACCCGTCAATTTGACATCAATCCATATTCGTATGCACTAAACACATCACGCGCATTGGATCCGGCAGTCAACTATACAGCTAACTACGCACCATTCAATATCCTTCATGAATTGGATAACAATTATATGGACTTAAACGTAGTTGACGTTAAATTCCAAGGAGAAGTAAAATGGAAAGCACTTCCAGAATTAGAGCTTAGCGCATTAGGAGCAGTCAGATATCAAGCTTCTTCGCAAGAACATAATATTAAAGACCACTCGAATCAGGCAACAGCATATCGCACAGGAATGGATGACGCCACTATTCGTGACAACAATAATTTACTCTACACCAACCCCGACAATCCTTATGCTTTACCCATCAGCATACTGCCGGAAGGCGGTATTTACCAGCGTAAGGACTATCGCATGCTGGGAGTAGACTTTCGTGCCACAGCATCCTGGAATCATTTATTTGCAGAAAAGCATATAACCAATCTTTTCGCTGGTATGGAGGTGAATGATTTAAAACGCATGCAGAATTATTTTCAAGGATGGGGAATGCAATATACAATGGGCGAAATTCCATCGTACGTATATGAATTTTTCAAGAAAGGTATTGAGTCCGGTGAAAATTATTATGGATTAAACCATACCACAACAAGGAGTGTAGCAGGTTTTGCCAATGCAACCTATTCGTATGATGGCCGTTATACAGTAAACGGAACATTCCGCTATGAAGGCACCAACCGCATGGGAAAAAGCCGTTCTTCCCGCTGGTTACCTACATGGAATATTTCAGGAGCATGGAATGTACATGAAGAAAATTTCTTCGAAACACTCAGCTCCGTGCTGTCACATTTGACATTCAAAGCATCCTACTCTTTAACTGCCGACAGAGGTCCGGAATATGTAACAAATTCACATGCCATAATCACCAGCTATTCACCATTTCGCCCTTTCACCAGCGGACAGGAAACCGGACTTTATGTATCCGACCCCGAAAATAGCGAATTGACTTACGAAAAGAAGCATGAATTAAACATCGGTGCTGATATGGGATTCTTAGACAACCGGATCAATTTCTCAATCGACTGGTATAAACGCAACAACTATGACCTGATTGGTATAACTCCGACACAAGGAGTGGGAGGTACTATTTATAAATATGCCAATATAGCCTCCATGAAGTCACATGGTATTGAATTCACCATCTCAAGCAAGAATATCCAATCGAAAGACTTCTCATGGAATACAGATTTCATCTTTTCCAAAGCAAAAAATGAAGTGACCGAGCTTAACGCCCGTTCCAGCGTGATGGATCTGGTTTCAGGCTATGGTTTTGCGCGTCAGGGCTACCCGGTGCGTGGTTTGTTCTCTATCCCATTTGTCGGCCTAAGTTCAAATGGTATCCCAATGTATAATATCAATGGAAAAATAACCAGTACTGATATTGATTTCCAAACACGTGACAATATAGACTATCTAAAATATGAAGGTCCCACTGATCCTACTATAACAGGTAGCTTTGGTAATATCTTCACCTATAAAGCATTCAAACTAAATGTATTTATCACCTATTCATTTGGTAATGTAGTACGTTTAAATCCGTGCTTCAATTATCAATACAGTGACTTATCCTCTATGCCCCGTGAATTCAAAAAATCGCTGGACAGTTCCGGGTGATGAGAAGCATACCAATATCCCTGCCATCATTTCCAAACGTCAATATGAAGATAATAAAGATTTGATGTATGCATATAATGCCTATAATTACTCTACAGAACGAATTGCCAAAGGAGACTTTATTCGTATGAAAGAAATTTCCTTGTCCTATGATTTTCCAAAATCATGGATTACATCAGCAAAGATATCCAATTTATCTTTGAAACTTCAGGCTACCAATTTATTCCTAATCTACGCAGATAAGAAGCTAAACGGACAGGACCCGGAATTCTTCAATACCGGTGGAGTTGCCTCCCCTGTACCCCGTCAGTTCACATTAACTCTTAGATTAGGATTTTAACCATTCAGATAATTATAAAAATGATGAAATATAAAAAACGTATTATATACAGCAGTCATTTCAACCTTATGCCTGGGAATAACCTCCTGTAGTGATTTTTTGGATGAAATGCCGGACAACCGAACTGAGCTAACTACCGAAGAGAGCATTACCAAAGTATTGGTATCTGCATACCCAATGACCACCAACTGTCATATAGGCGAATTCTACAGTGACAACATTGATGAAAATAGTAAAGCATACAGCTATCTTTTCCGGTTAAACGAGCACTTGTATCGCTGGCAGCAAACCACTGAAGAGAATCAAGACTCACCTCATGCCTTATGGAATGATTGTTATAACTCGATTGCATCGGCCAACCAAGCCCTGGCAGCCATCGAGCAAATGGGAAACCCTCAATCATTGTCAGCACAAAGAGGTGAAGCTCTAATATGTCGCGCATATAATCATTTCGTACTAGCTACCACATTCTGCAAAGCGTATGGTACAAATGCAGATAAAGACCTAGGTATACCTTACATAAAGGAACCGGAAACATCTGTAAATCCACAATACTCACGCGGAACTGTTGCTGAAGTCTATCAAAATATCGCAGCCGATTTAGAAGAAGGATTGCCTCTAATCGACGACAATATTTACTCACGAGTGAAATATCATTTTAATAAAAAGGCTGCCTATGCATTTGCTGCCCGCTTTTATCTATATTACACACAGCCGGATTTTTTCTAACTGCCAGAAGGTTATCAATTATGCCAATATAGTACTCGGCACGAATGCTTCCCAATATTTACGTGACTGGGCTGCATTAGGAGCTTTATCTCCCAACAAGAACATACAGCCGAACGCTTATGTAGATGCAGATAATCGGGCAAATCTACTGGTAATATCAGCAGCTTCATATTGGCCATTGGTTTCCGATCCGGGTTATGCCAACTGTGAAAGATACTGCATGAATAATATTACTGCCTCGGAAAGTTGTAAATCCGAAGGTCCATGGGGAGACCAGTCAAGCTACCACCAAATCCCATTTGCGCCTGGTGGCTCTATCAAGAACGGATTCCGCCGTTTAGTCATCTATCAGCAGTTCACATCAGGCAACAGCTGGGTCGGTTATATGCTGTATCCTGCTTTCACTACCGATGAAGCATTACTTTGCCGGGCTGAAGCTTACACATTACTAAAACGTTACGACGAAGCTGCAGCCGATATAGACGCCTGGCAGAAAGCCTTTACGAAAAATACACAAACCTTGTCCAAAGAGACAATCAATGATTTTTATGCTCAATTAAAATATTACACACCGGAAGCCCCTGACGGTAAAAAAGGAATTGCATCCGGATTTTGTAATAGAAAAAGGAATGCAAGAGAATCTGATACACTGTATTCTACATGTGAGACGTCTGTTAACTTTAGAAGAGGGACTTAGATGGCAAGATATAAAGCGCTATGGCATTGTAATCTACCGCCGCTATTATGAAGGCTATACCTTGGTGAATATCACCGACAAGATGGACACGAATGACCCCAGACGTGCAATTCAGCTACCGGCCAGTGTCATTACGGCAGGTATGCAACCAAATCCAAGAAATGACTAACTAACTTAAGGAGGGAAAAATATGAAGAAATACATCATATATAGTTTAATCATAACATTAACCTGCGGACTGGGAGCTTGCAACAACGACGAGGACGTGGACAAAGCAAACAGCATCTTCTCTACAGAAGAAGTAGAACGCAGTCCATTCGACAACTGGATATTGGGTAATTACACCCATCCGTACAACATTGCATTGAAATATCGCATGGAAGATAACGAAAGCGATATGACACATGTATTAGCTCCTGCCGACTATAAAAATCCGTAGTACTGGCTAAAATTATCAAACATGTATGGCTGGAAGCATACGATGAAGCGACCGGTAATCCGGACTTCTTACGTCAATACATCCCCAAGACCATTCACTTTATCGGCTCTCCTGCCTATGAAGACAATGGCACCATGGTATTGGGAACGGCAGAAGGCGGTATGAAAATTACATTATACAATGTAAATGACATCAATCCTGATAAAATAGATATCAATCTGCTAAACGAATACTATTTCCAAACAATGCATCATGAGTTCGCCCACATCCTGCATCAAACCAAAAACTATGATCCGGCATTTGATCGTATCACAGAAAATGCCTATATCGGCAGCGACTGGTATATGGTGGGAGCTAACCGCAATGCATGGCAACAAGGATTTGTCACTTCCTACGCAATGAGTGAATCACGTGAAGATTTTGTTGAAAACATTGCGGTGTACGTCACAAATACAGAAGACTACTGGAATAATATGCTACAAAATGCCGGCGAAAGCGGTCGTGCACTTATCAAACAGAAATTCGAAATAGTCTATAGTTACATGGAACAAACCTGGGGAATCAATCTGGACGAATTACGCGACATCGTTCTACGCCGCCAAGATGATATAGCAAACGGCAATGTAGACTTAAGTATTATTGAATAAACTATGAAAATTATGAAGAAATATCTATCAATATACACACTTCTGGCATTGACTTGCATTGTATTACAATCTTGTCTTTTCTCTGAAGAAGAAATATTCGACGAATCATCTGCCAACAGAGCTACAGCCGATGTAATAAAATGTCAGGAGATTCTTAAAGATGTTCCGAACGGATGGAAACTGGAATATTACATAGGAAGCAACTATTCTGCAGGTGCAGTCACCCTACTAATGAAATTTGATGGAAAACAGGTAGAAATGGCGTCGGAAGCAGGAGCAGAAGGTTACAAGCCGGGTACCATAATAACCTCCCTGTATCAAGTTAAATCGGAACAAAGCACTATGCTCACTTTCGACTCATACAACCAGCTGATCCACATGTTTTCAGGTCCATTAGGTCTGAACATGAACGTGGGAGGAGATTATGAGTTTATTATCATGAGCGCAACTCCCGACAAGGTGATTCTGCAAGGAAAAAAATATAAAAATATAATGGAAATGACACCTATGCCTAAAGATATACCATGGCGCATTCAAATTGAAGATATCATTAACATTGAGAAAGATGCTTTTCTGAATACATATCGCATGGAGAAAGGGGCCAAGTACTGAACTACTTTATACGTGACAATGGCACAATGTCTACATTCTCCGTTTACAGTACCGATTATAGCAGTGCAGAAAGTTTACCATATATTTATACAAAAAAGGGCTGAAGTTACAGTCTCCATATAATGTCAACGGAGTTGAAGTCCAGCACTTCAAATGGGATAAAAAGTCCAGGCTATTTGTTTGTACCGATGCAGATGCAACGGATATTGTATTAAAAGAGTATTATCCCGAAAACTATCTGCAATATGAAGACTATATCGGCACCTACACTGCAACGGTTGACGATTACGATGAAGGTCCAACTTCACAATCTGTAACCATCACTCCTAAAGTCAGAGGAGAAAGTTATACTCTAAAAAGTATTGGCGGATTCAACTTCACTCTTCTGTATGACAAAAAGCCAGCGGAAAACTGACTTTAGATTCACAAAGTATAAGTCCGATTTCTTCATCGTCTTATTACTTTGCGTGTGCGGCAGGTGTAGAAGGCTATGCCCACACAGAATTGAGTTTGCCATCACGCCTACGCAGCGGATTGGTAAATGTAACGGCAAATACCAACCCTTTCACTTTCTACTTCGCGGATAAAGCAAGCCAAGAAAATACGTCATTGATAATCTGGGCTTATTCATCTGATGAATATTCAACTTCAGGACTAATGGGTTACTGGAGTTGGTATAACTCAATCTTAATGGAAAAAGAAAACGAAGGTAATTAATACAATTATGAGAAAGTTTTTTAATATATTCTTATTTGTACTTTGCACCATAGCAATAGCGGGATGCAATGATACGGAAAGCAGCGAATCCAGGTTAGAGATCAAAGCTGTAAATACTAATTTCAAGCGACTGGAGGAAAAGGCTACATACAACTTCAGGCAACAGGCAATATAACAGCAGATGTTAATGCCGACTGGTGTGTGCTGAAAGAAGTAAACCCCAATGAAGTAGTATTCGAAGTAAAAGAAAACACCGGATACTCTGGTAGAAATGCTTTATTGACAATCAGTAACGGAGTAGAAAAAAAGGCGTTCAATATCAATCAATCCGAGCTGTTTTCATCTTCGGTAAAGACGAGTGGATGCTCCGCACCGACAATAAAGCAGCTACGCTACCTATAAAATTACAAAGTTCTTTCTGATTATGTAATAGACATACCCGCAGAAGCTCAAAAGCTGGTTATCATTTGAACAGAATGCGAAGGGAATAAATTTCAAGGTAAAAGAAACACTTCGGGAAAATGAGAGGAGCTACTGTCAACGTGACAGCTAAAGACAGATCGACTTTTATCAGGTGATACAATATGATGACGAACTTATTGGGACATGGCAAGGGAATGTTTTCAGACGGACAGATGAATTACGGTTTGAAAGATATTACGATTGAAAAAACTGGAAAACGGAACATACCTGCTTTCAAACATGCTAACCGGATTTGCCTTACAAACTGAAAGCAAAAGCCATAGACAATTGCCTGGCTTTTGGGCCGGTCAAAACCCTAGAGTCTTCGAGGACAATTTATATCTCTCATTCGAAATTCTTAGCTCTGACCTATATTATGTAAAAGATCCTTCTGTAACAATCTCATTAGGCCCCGTAATGTTAACAGACGGAACATTCGTTTTCGCTTTTTCCGGAATAAAAGAAAATGATCCTTTCGGTTTTTATTTTCCGGGTATATGAAGATGCAAAACTACAGAAGGTTATAGACAATCTGTCCATTTTTATTAATTGTATTCTATTTAAAGAAGACATAATCCAATAACATATGAAAAAGATACTATTAACTAGCTTTATCGTGGCATTAGGATTACTTGGTGCAAGCTGTAAAGATGACAACAGCACCGCAGGCGGAGGAGGAGAAATACTTCCAGACCAACAGGTAAGCTGTGAGATATTTATGCCGACTAACGGAGAAACCGTTATAATGTCAGACAAACTGATTATCAGAGGAGAAGGGACTACAAACTATGGTAACATCATTTCTGCAGAACTGAAAGTCGGGGGAAGAGATTATCACTGACATCACTTCAGTTCCATTCTATTATGAGTATACCTTCTCCAAAGATGCCGAACCGGGAGAACTGAAAATTGAGTTAGCAGTTAAAGGAGATCACGAAGGTAGTGCCTTGGCAACTATTACAGTGACAACAGAACAAGGAAACAGGCCTGCTCCCCTCAATATGGAGAAGTGCTAACCGATACCCGTGATGGAAATACATACAAAACCGTACAACTTGCAGACCAGTTATGGATGGCAGAAAATTTACGCTATCTACCAGAGCAACAGTTTGATGTGTCCTCAACTGAACCAAGATATTACGTAATGTTTGATAATGATGCAAAAACAGAACTTGGAAAAGGTTTCCTGAATGCATATGGAGCCTATTACAACCTACCTGCTGCTCTACAAAACGAAACGGCTTTAGGTCCCGATGAAACACGTATAATAAAAGGAGTTTGTCCTGATGGATGGCATATTCCTTCTCAAAAAGAATGGCAAAAATTATCTCAATACGTATTAGATTCCGGAATGGCAGCAATTATGAATGATGGTCAAGTAGATGAAACAGCCCTAGCAAAGGCTCTAGCTTCAACAACGATGTGGATGATGCCGGAATACACAGAAATAGAACCACAGCCAACCTGGGTTGGAGTTGAGATGGAAAAGAATAATGCAACCTTATTCAATGGTCTGCCTATAGGTTTCCGTGCTTGTGCAGGCGACGAAGATTGGATGCATTCAGCCTACAGTGCGGGTTGGTGGAGTTCGACAGCGGGAGTACAAATGGGACCAGAATTTGGTATTACCGTACGTATGTGGTCAGACCTCCACACATTTGTAACCAATGCAGAATTTAATCCGGGAGTAGGACTCCCCGTTCGTTGTATCAAAGATTAACCATATATTATTACTCACTAAATATAAAATACATTTATGAAAAAGTTTGGATTCTTTTTATTCGCAGTCTTAGGACTAATTGCTTGTGGTGACGACAACAACGACCCTACTCCCGAGCAACATGTAACATGTGCCATATCTTCTCCTACTGAAGGAGCAACGATAGACATAGCTGAAAAAGATGACAATCAAAGGAGAAGCAACTGTTGACATTGGTCAAATATCGAATGTTACTCTTAAAATCGGAGACAAACAAATTTCAGAAGTAACTTCTGTTCCATTTAGTTATGAATACACATTCGAAGCCAGTCAAGCCGTAGGAGCACTAAAAATTGAACTGACCGTCAAAGGCGATCAAGGTGCCATGGCGACAAGTGAAGTAAATGTCACACTAAAAAAAGACCGAACCAACCCCAGAACCGGAAGAAGGAAAAGATGATTGACCCACGGGATAATCATGAATACAAAATTGTTACAATTGGTGAACAAATATGGATGGCAGAGAATCTTGGCTTTATTTACCATCAGTTAGCAAACCGGAAGATGCCGCTACCAGTGATGGAGATCCGCTCTATTTTGTTTTCAACTATGATGGCAAAGATGTAAATGCAGCTAAAGCTACGAAAGAATACAAGACATACGGAGTCTTGTATAATTGGTATGCCGCTATGAACCAAAAAGAACGCAACCGGTGGAAATGCGGATGCCATACCAAGTGGCATTCAAGGAATCTGTCCTAACGGATGGCATCTACCCAGCAAAGCAGAGTGGAAAAAACTAGAAAGTTTTGTTGCAGATGAATTAGCACCAGTTGAAGGTAATGTATGGACAGATAATGAAGGAAATAAATACTCCGATAAAGACTGTAAAAACGTCTGGTCAGCATTGACAGGAAAACTGGATGCTGACGGTTGGGGAGAATCCGGCATGATAGATGAAAATCCTGATCTCGCTAAAGGTCCACGTGACACCTATGGCTTTAATGTTATACCTGCCGGACAATGTTATCAGAGCGGAAGTTTTGAAACGCCTAAGTCACAGAGTAGAACAGACTTTTGGAGCACAGACCAAGCTACTTATGGAGCAGGAACTGTATATTTCAGTAATATGAGTTATGGGTTAGGTTATTCTTCTGATAAAGGAGGAATACAAGTAAAACGTGGCCTTTCAGTACGTTGCGTAAAAAGATTAACTATATTGTAGATAAACATTTATCAATTAGTTCATTACAGAATTAATAAATTCTCTCTTAAAGATAAGGGAAGTATGTCGGGAGATATGCTTCCCTTTTAATATATCTTTTACACCTAGTTATCAACTCACTCAAACATATAATTAGTCGATATCCAATATCACGAAATAAAACAAATTCTGAATGTTCTTCCATTTTATTATATATCTTTGTAACTAGATATTTTAAAAGACTACATTATGGCAAAAAAAGAAAGAAAAGAAAGAGAAAAAGGCCGGCAAGAGAATGAGTAAGAAAGAGCTGGCAGCGTTATTAATAGACTTTTTCCATGCCAAATCCAGCGAGACCTTAAGTATGAAATATATTTTTTCAGAACTGCGTCTCACTACCCATCCGCAAAAAATGTTATGCGTCGATATATTACATGACCTTTTAGCTGACGATTATATTTCCGAAATAGAAAAGGGAAAGTTCCGTCTCAACAATCATGGAACAGAGATGACCGGCACCTTCCAACGGAAAAGTAACGGAAAGAATTCATTCATCCCCGAAGGTGGGGGCGATCCTATCTTTGTGGCCGAACGCAACTCGGCACATGCGATGAACAACGACAAAGTAAAGATCACCTTCTATGCCAAACGGAAGAACAGAGAAGCAGAAGGAGAAGTAATAGAAATACTGGAACGTGCAAACGATACTTTCGTCGGCACACTGGAAGTAGCCAAGTCATACGCATTTCTGGTGACAGAGAATCGTACATTAGCCAATGATATCTTCATCCCGAAAGATAAGCTGAAAGGCGGAAAGACCGGAGATAAAGCCATTGTGAAAGTAACCGAATGGCCGGACAAGGCAAAGAATCCTATCGGACAAGTAATAGATATATTAGGTCAGGCTGGCGACAACACCACAGAGATGCACGCAATTTTGCGGAGTTCGGTCTGCCGTATGTATATCCGAAAGCAGTAGAGACAGCAGCGGATAAGATTCCTGCCGAAATTTCAGCAGAAGAGATTGCCAAACGCGAAGATTTCCGTAAGGTAACAACTTTCACCATCGACCCGAAAGACGCCAAAGACTTCGACGACGCACTCTCCATCCGTAAGCTCAAAGACGGATTGTGGGAAGTAGGCGTACATATCGCTGACGTGACTCACTATGTAAAAGAAGGCGGCATCATCGACAAAGAAGCAGAGAAGCGGGCGACTTCCGTTTATCTGGTGGACCGCACCATCCCGATGCTTCCCGAACGGCTGTGTAACTTCATTTGTTCACTCCGCCCGAACGAAGAAAAACTAGCTTTCTCCGTTATCTTCGATATTACGGAAAAAGGAGAAGTCAGAGACTCACGCATCGTACATACAGTAATCAAGTCCGACCGCCGCTTTACTTACGAGGAAGCACAGCAAATAATTGAAACGAAAGAAGGAGACTTCAAAGAAGAAGTACTCACGCTAGATACAATTGCCAAAGCACTTCGCGAAAAACGTTTCTCAGCAGGAGCCATCAACTTCGACCGCTACGAAGTGAAGTTCGAAATCGACGAAAAAGGAAAACCTATCAGCGTTTACTTTAAAGAGTCAAAAGATGCCAATAAGCTGGTGGAAGAATTCATGTTGCTCGCTAACAAGACCGTAGCAGAAAAGATAGGATGTGTGCCGAAGAACAAGAAAGCCAAAGTGCTTCCTTACCGTATCCACGACCTGCCCGACCCGGAAAAGCTGGAAAACTTGTCGCAGTTCATCACCCGTTTCGGCTATAAAGTACGTACAAGCGGTACAAAAACAGATATTTCAAAATCCATCAACCATCTGTTGGACGATATTCAGGGCAAGAAGGAAGAGAATCTTATTGAAACCGTATCCATCCGTGCCATGCAGAAAGCACGTTATTCCACGCACAACATTGGACATTACGGACTAGCATTCGAATATTACACTCACTTTACTTCTCCCATCCGCCGTTTCCCGGATATGATGGTACACCGTTTGGTGACGAAGTATATGGACGGAGGACGCAGCGTATCCGAAGCTAAGTACGAAGACCTCTGCGACCACAGTTCGAACATGGAACAAATTGCAGCCAACGCTGAACGCGCTTCTATCAAATATAAACAGGTAGAATTTATGAGCGAACGCTTGGGGCAGATTTACGATGGCGTAATCTCCGGTGTAACCGAGTGGGGACTTTATGTAGAACTGAACGAAAACAAATGTGAAGGTCTGGTCCCTGTTCGTGATCTGGATGATGACTACTACGAATTCGACGAGAAGAACTATTGTCTTCGCGGACGCCGCAAAAACAAAATATACAGTTTGGGAGACGCTATTACTGTTCGGGTAGCTCGTGCCAATCTGGAAAAAGAAACAATTGGATTTTGAATTAATAGAAAAGTAAATTCACCACAGAGTACGCTAAGAAATCAGGAAGTAAAAAAAGACTTCGTGTACTCCGTGTCCTCTGTGGTAAGCAAACAGCCATTATGAAAACTGTCATTATTGAAGATAAACAACGAATCGAATCCATTATTCTTCAATGCGATGCCTGCTTTGTAGGCATTACTGATTTGGAAGGTAATCCCTACGTAGTTCCGATGAACTTCGGTTATGAGAATGGCATCATATATCTTCATTCGGGTCCTGAAGGCAGCAAGTTGGAGATGCTGGAACATAATAATAATGTATGCATCACTTTCAGCGTTGGACATAAACTTGTCTACCAACACGAAAAAAGGTAGCCTGCAGTTACAGTATGCGTTCGGAAAGCGCGATGTGTCGGGGGCAAGTAGAATTCATCGAAGAGATAGACGAGAAACGCCGTGCATTGGATATTATCATGCGTCATTACACAGATAGTGAGTTCAACTATTCCGATCCTGCGGTACGTAATGTCAAAGTATGGCAAGTACGTATCAATCAGATGACAGGAAAAGTTTTCGGTCTGCGGGCCAACGAAAAGCCATGAAGCGGTTTTCCGGCTTTCGACAATACTTGAGTAGAGTATTCAACAAGCATTGTAGAGTATTTCCAAACTAATTTCTCTAAACAAAAGTTTAGATCACTTTTACCCCTCACACCCCTCACCATTGCCTGTATCTCTTTATCCATCGACATTACAGGTGTGAGGGTAAAGGTGATTATAAAGACTATTCTATCCTCTCATATCAAAAATCTTTTTTGTATACTTGCAACATAAATAAAATAGATAAGTACTCTTGCAAAAAATAGATTATGAAGAAACTGCTATGTCTCGCCCTGTTAGTATCTGCCGGAAGTATCTACTCCGGAAGTATCTCGGCAAACAACAAACCTACTGATAACAAATCCGGCAACAACTCAAAGGACATATACAAAAAGACCTGGATCGACTTCAATAAAAACGGTATAAAGGATGTATACGAAGATCCCTCCGCTCCTATCGAAGCCCGCATCGCCGACCTGCTCTCGCAAATGACGCTGGAAGAGAAAAAACCCTGTCAGATGGCCACTCTCTACGGTTCGGGACGGGTATTGAAAGATGCATGGCCTACCACCGGATGGTCAACGGAAATCTGGAAAGACGGTATCGGGAATATTGACGAACAAGCGAACGGACTGGGTAAATTCGGTTCTGAAATCTCCTATCCGTATGCCAACAGTGTAAAGAACCGCCACGAAATACAACGCTGGTTTGTAGAACAGACACGGTTGGGTATTCCCGTTGACTTTACCAATGAAGGAATACGCGGATTATGTCACGACCGGGCTACCATGTTTCCCGCCAATGCGGGCAAGGTGCCACGTGGAACAAAAAACTGATCGGAGAAATTGCGAAAGTCACTGCTGATGAGGCAAAAGCGCTCGGATATACCAATATTTATTCTCCTATTCTGGATATAGCACAAGATCCTCGCTGGGGACGTGTAGTAGAGAGTTATGGCGAAGATCCTTATCTGGCAGGCGAACTGGGAAAACAAATGATTCTCGGTCTGCAAGCCGAAGGGCTGGCAGCCACTCCGAAACATTTTGCCGTCTATAGTATCCCGGTTGGAGGACGTGACGGAGGTACGCGTACGGATCCGCACGTGGCTCCGCGTGAGATGAAGACTCTTTATCTGGAACCTTTCCGCAAAGGTATTCAGGAAGCGGGTGCTCTAGGAGTGATGAGTTCGTATAATGATTATGACGGGGAGCCTGTTTCCGGAAGTTATCATTTCCTCACGGAGATTCTGCGTCAACAATGGGGATTCAAGGGATATGTAGTATCGGACAGTGAGGCGGTAGAGTTTCTGCACACCAAACATCGTATCACCCCGACTGAAGAAGAGATGGCAGCACAAGTGGTCAATGCAGGATTGAATATCCGTACCAACTTTACTCCGCCACAAGATTTCATTCTCCCATTGCGCCGTGCTATCAACGAAGGCAAAGTTTCTTTGCATACACTCAATCAACGCGTCGGTGAGATTCTCCGTGTCAAGTTTATGATGGGACTTTTTGATAATCCGTATCCCGGTGATGACCGTCGTCCGGAGACAGTCGTACACAACGACGCTCATAAAGCAGTATCTATGGAAGCCGCTTTGGAGTCCGTCGTTCTTTTGAAGAATGAGAATCAGATGCTTCCGTTATCCAAGAACTTCAAAAAAATAGCTGTGATTGGTCCGAATGCGGAAGAAGTGAAGGAGCTGACTTGCAGATATGGTCCTGCCAATGCGTCTATCAAGACTGTATATCAGGGAATCAAAGAATATCTGCCTAACTCGGAAGTTCGCTATGCTAAAGGCTGTGATATTATTGATAAGTATTTCCCGGAGAGCGAACTGTACAATGTTCCATTAGATACACAAGAGCAGGCGATGATTCATGAAGCGGTAGAATTAGCAAAGGTTTCGGACATCGCTATCCTTGTATTAGGCGGAAATGAGAAGACGGTTCGGGAGGAATTTTCCCGTACCAATCTTGACCTCTGCGGACGGCAGCAACAATTATTGGAAGCGGTTTATGCAACAGGTAAACCTGTCATTCTAGTGATGGTGGACGGAAGGGCAGCAACCATCAACTGGGCAAACAAATACATTCCTGCCATCATTCATGCCTGGTTCCCCGGAGAATTTATGGGGGATGCCATCGCTAAAGTTCTTTTCGGAGACTATAATCCGGGAGGACGTCTGGCTGTTACTTTCCCGAAATCTGTGGGACAGATTCCTTTTGCTTTCCCATTCAAGCCGGACTCTGACTCCAAAGGGAAAGTCCGTGTAGACGGTGTGCTTTATCCTTTCGGATATGGTTTAAGCTATACAACCTTCGGATATTCAGACTTGAAAATATCTAAACCGGTGATCGGTCCGCAGGAAAATATCACTCTTTCATGTACTGTGAAGAATACAGGAAAGAAAGCAGGGGATGAAGTAGTCCAGCTTTATATCCGGGATGATTTCAGCAGCGTAACCACCTACGATAAAGTATTGCGTGGCTTTGAACGTATTCATTTGCAACCGGGTGAAGAACAAACTGTCAGCTTTACCCTTACTCCTCAAGACTTGGGATTATGGGACAAGAATAATCGGTTCACGGTAGAGCCGGGAAGTTTCTCGGTGATGGTGGGAGCTTCTTCACAGGATATACGGTTGAAGGGGGAGTTTCGAGGTCAATAAACTTGAAAAGACTAAAAAGCAAACACTAATAATTTTGTACCGGATGACTTAAAAAGAAAAAAAGAGTATTTGAAAAACCTTGAATTTATAAAGCAACTTCTGATTTAAAATACTTATAAAAATATGGTCAAACAATAAATTGAGACTTCATTCTCTTTCTATCGTTTGACCATATTTGATGAATATACCTAGACTAACCTTAGTGAAAACGTCATTTTAGCATATATGTATTATTGCAAACTGAATTTCTTTTTGTTTGTACATCGCGGCTATTTCCACCAACCATCACTTCAAATTCTCCCGGTTCACATACCCAATTCAGCGCACTGTTATAGAATTTCAGTTGTTCTGCTGTGATATCAAAAGAGACAGTGCGGCTTTCCCCTTTCTTCAAATGGATACGTTCGAAGCCTTTCAATTCTTTCACCGGACGTGCTACACTCCCTACCATATCACGGATATACATTTGTACGATTTCGTCAGCATCATAGTTGCCCGTATTGGTGACGGTGACAGAGGCGGTTATCTTCCCCTTTTCATTCATTGAGTTATTGCTAAGTTGAAGATCACCGTAACGGAATGTGGTATATGACAATCCATATCCAAATGGATAAAGAGGATCATTGTCTATATCAAGATAGTTGCTACGGAATTTACTGAACCACTTTCCTGCCTCTAAAGGACGACCTGTATTCAAATGGTTGTAATACAAAGGGATTTGTCCTACGTTCTTCGGGAAGGTCGTAGTCAGTTTTCCACTCGGAGAAACATCTCCGAATACTACATCACAAATCGCGTCGGCTGCTTCACTGCCTCCGAACCATACATTCAGTATAGCCGGGAAATTTTCCTGCTCCCAAGTCATCACAGTGCTGCGACCTGCAAAATAGACCAGTACAATCGGTTTGCCTGTCTTTTTCAATGCTGTCAGAAGATCACGCTGCGCATCCGGCATTTCAAGATTAGTACGGCTGCTAGATTCACCACTCATTTCAGACGATTCACCAACTGCCGCCACAATCACATCCGCTTGGGAAGCTACACTCAAAGCCTCATCAAGCAATTCCTGCGCACTACGCGGATCACGCATTTCACGACCGAACATGGTAGCTTCCGCCTCTCTTTGAGCATCATACATCAGATTTGAACCTTTGGCATAAAAAACTTCCGCTTTACCTGCCAATGATTGCTTCATGCTTTCATACAGGGAATTGTATTTGTCAGAAGCAGCTGCCACACTCCATGTACCCGGCATATTGGCCTTTGTATTGGCAAGCGGGCCGACAAGAGCTATTTTGCCTTTACGCTGTAATGGAAGCAGGTTATTTTTCATTCTTCAAAAGCACAAATGTTTCAGTAGCTATTTTACGGGCTACGGCACGGTTTTCTGCCGTAAAGATATCTTTCTTTACACGGCTTGCATCACAATATTTATAAGGATCATCAAATAATCCGAGCTTGTATTTTTGCTTCGAGAATACGACGGCAGGCTTTGTCTATTTCAGCCATTGTCACTTTTCCTTCTTTTTAGAGATTTCTCCAAAGTAGTAAGGAAACCGTCTGCAACCATATCCATATCAGTTCCGGCACTAAGTGACATGGCAGATACTTGTTGCAAGTCCCCCATCCCGTGAGCAATCATTTCGGAAATAGCTGTATAGTCTGTCACAACAAAACCATCAAATCCCCAACGGTCACGCAAGACATCGGTCATCAGCCACTTGTTGCCGGTAGCAGGAATACCGTCAACCACATTGAAAGAAGTCATCACACTACCCACACCAGCGTCAATAGCTGCTTTATAAGGAGGAAAATAATTGTTGAACATACTTAGGTGACTCATGTCTACTGTGTTATAGTCACGACCGGCTTCGGGTGCGCATACAGGGCAAAGTGTTTCACACAAGCCATAATAGTGTTCTTATCTGTCAGATCATCACCTTGATAACCTTTTACCATGGCTGCCGAAATCTCCGAACCTAAATAAGGATCTTCGCCTCCGCCTTCAGCCATACGTCCCCAGCGGGGATCACGACAGAATATCGACCATAGGACTGAAAAGTCCAGCAAATACCATCGGCACTGGATTCTTTTGCGGCTATACGGGCAGATTCTTTGATAGCCTCCATATCCCAGCTACAAGACAGTGCCAAAGGAATAGGAAAAACAGTCTCATATCCGTGGATGACATCCATACCAAACAACAAAGGAATTTTCAAACGGCTCTGCTCTACGGCAATCTTTTGGACTTCCCGAATATTCTCCACTCCTTTTACATTGAAAAGACCACCGACCTGACCTTTCCTTATCTTACCGGCCACATCACTGCTCTTAGCTTGTCCGGTAACAATTTCACCCGACACAGGAAGGTTGAGCTGACCGATCTTTTCCTGCAAAGTCATCTTCCCCATCAGGTTGTCAATAAACTGATCCATTTTATCTTTATCGGCTTGCGGGGCAGCCATAGCAGTGAAAGCAGACGCTGTAATCACTGCTGTTAGCAAAATCTACCTATTCTCATATTCTGTTTTGTATTTATATTATTCTTTCTTCTGTTTTTTATTCGGCTGTTGTAGAAGTGAAACCTAGCTTTTTTCAGTCCATCCTGAATTTCCGGACAACTCATGAATAACCGCCAAAGTAGTCCTGTACGGTGGTTCTCTATCATTGGCGCAATCGTACACTGGTCGATGGCGAGATAATGCGGAACAGTCCACTTTTCGTTCGGTGAGAATGCATCGTAGAATCCATATTTCCCCCAAATCCATGATCCTTGTTTATAGAAACCTTTCAAAGGCGGCCATTGACTCTTCCGGTGTGTAAGGGAAAGAGGATAAAGCGGCAGTAGGAGTTATCACACCGAGATCATTGTCGGGCATGTGGGCTGAATAGCCATTTATGGAGTAACTCGCTGTAAGTCCCCAGCAATCAGGTCCATATCCTTTGTAGCCTTTCGGATTAGTGACACAATATTGATAATCACTCATCGCATGATTGCGTACCACATTCCAGTAGTTGGCATATTGATCGGTCAAGTTACGCGGGTCGAGACCGATATAAGAGTAGTGTGCCCAGAATAAGGGACCGCCTTTCTTTCTGCGCCATTATGCTTCAGTTCGAGCGGGTAACCGTAAGGTTTGGAAGCGCTTTTGATGCCACCACTACGCGCCCACCCTTCATGGTAACAGGCTACCGGAACGGAATGTGTAGGGATGAAGCTGCAAGGATATAGGTAATCAGACATTCATTATAGCCCTCGAGCGGGAAGTTCATTTCCCAGCCATAGTTAGAGACCAATGCCAGTATAATACATTCTGATCGCCGTTGCGATACCAGTCGAATTCCATCCCGTGCCACAGTTCGTCTATTTTAGCAGCCAGTGCTTTTTCTTTCTCGTTGCCATCCTTTACGTATTGCCGTACACACAGCAGGCTTTGCATAAGGAAGCTACTTTCTACCAGGTCGCCACCGTCATCTTTTGTTCCGAACGGTT
>VOFC01006964.1_pt1 | contig 25027 bp, 37 predicted proteins | sample 5384161 | NCBI WGS metagenome assembly VOFC01 (sample SAMN12384722, study PRJNA508395) | human gut metagenome | isolation source: healthy gut B | host: Homo sapiens | reverse complement strand
AGACACTCTCCGCTTTACATTTGATAATTACTGCGGAAGCGAGGCCGTTACTGTCACAAGAGCCACTGTTTCTGCAGCCACTTCCCTGTTTATGAAAAAAAATGCCGCTCGCCTGTCCATGCAAAAGGAAACGATCTGCGACATCACTTTTCAAAAAACGAGTCTGTGACCATGGAAGCTCATCAGACCGCCGTCAGCGACCCGGTTTCATTTCCGGTCAAAAAGGGAATGACACTCACCGTAAGTCTTTATTTTGCTGATTTTACACTGATGCAGTCCGCTGTCCTTGTGACCGGACCACTTTCCAAAGGATTTTTCTCCCTTGGAGATCAGACGCATGCCGATGCCCTTCCAATGGACACGACCAAGACCACAAACTGGTTTTATTTTTTAAGCAATATCGAACTGATGACCGCTGAGGGAAAACCATACAGTCATCTGCTATGGTGACTCCATCACCGCCGGTGCATGGCCGGACTACCTCACACTTCTGGCAAGGCAAAACCCTGGACAACCACACGGCATTTATCAGACGCGACCAGCGGTTCCCGTGTACTGCGCCAGTATGAGTGTATTACCTATGATTCCTATGGGTTAAAGGGACAAATCGCTTTCCACATGAGATTCCGACTACCGGGGCTGATACCGTGATCATCCAGCAGGGAATTAACGACATTATCCATCCGATCGGCATTGAAACAAATCCGTTCCGCCCGATGAGTGACCTGCCGACTGCAAAGGAACTGATTGACGGTTACCGCTATTACATAGAGGAAGCGAAGAAATTACATTTAAAAGTCTACATGGGCACTCTGCTGCCGATCTTTGGCTGGCGCACTTACGCAACCTTCCGCGATGATTTGCGCAATGAGTTGAATGCGTGGATCCGTTCTGCGAAAGAAATCGACGGATGTATCGACTTTGATCTGGCACTGCGCGGAAGCGAGAATCCATCCGCATTCCGGGAAGGCTTCGACAGCGGCGATCACCTGCACCCGAGCAGCAAAGCCTATCAGGCGATGGCAGAATGTGCATATGAGGTTTTACGGAAGTAAATACGTGGAATATCTCATTGTATGTTATAGGAAAAGGGACGACCATCTTACAAGTCGTCCCTCTTCTACTTAAAATTAAGATTGCGAAACTTGTCGCACATTGTTATAATATCGACGAAACCAAAGAGCCGGGCGGCTTACCCTCCTACTTCGGAGGGGTCAACCCTCCAGACGCAAGAAAGGAGGGCGTTGCCAATGTATATTACATACTCTGATTTGATTCAGACAGGAATATTCATTTGCGCCCTTGTGAGTCTGTGCTATAAGATTTTCAAGGACAAAAGAAAATAGCCGCCACTATTCCCAGTAGTGACGGCTGACCTCATATAAAGGTTAGTAACTCATTGCTTAGAGGTAGCCGCTCCTTTGGCTTCCCTTTCTGTTTTTCAATATAACACATCAAAAACTTTTTACAACATCAAAATTCTTTGCCCGTTTTGCAATCTCCAAAAGAGAGTTTCAAATCGCAGTTCAAATTCATTTAATCCCAGTCAACGGCATCATGGGGAACTGTTCCATTTTTTGCTATGCTCTTATCTGCCCTCTCTATAGCTTCTATTTCGTCCGGAAGCGGTACATTTTCTGGTATAAACTTAACAACAACATTGTAAAAGCGTTTCTATATCTTCTTCCGACACCAATTCAATGAGACCTTTCAACATTTCTTTGGTCATTTTGCACCTTCTTGTGTATTTGTTTGTAATCTTTGTGTATCATAATTTCAAAAAAATAAACCGACTCATGGTCGATTTATCCTTAGTAGCACTTTTACGGAATCTCCTTTCACTGTGTGCAAACATTTGTTCTGATTACTATTGATCCCCTAAAATCTCGGAAGCCTTAATTTTACTAGAGTTTCAGAAAGCCAATAAGGGGACTCGAACCCCTGACCCACGCATTACGAATGCGTTGCTCTACCAACTGAGCCATATTGGCATGACGAATCAGTCACGAAGACTATTATATCATTCTGAAAAAAAATTGCAACTTTTTTTTCAGAAATTTAGAAACTCTATTGACATTTTATTTATAGAATATAAAATGTTTTATAGTTTGTTTATTATTAGTAAACTTTTTGTAACCATTCAGTATTTTTCAGGATTGGAGGCATGCGGTATGGATATTGGGAAACAGAATGAAAGAACTTCGTATTCAATATGGACTGACGCAGCAGGAACTTGCCGACCGTTCGGAGCTTCCCAAGGGATTTATCTCCCAGCTGGAACGCAACCAGAACACGCCGTCGATCGGAACACTGCTCGATATCATTCAGTGTCTCGGAACAACACCGGCAGAATTTTTTACCGATGAAGAACCGGAACAGATCGTATTTAAAAATGAAGACTTTTTCACGAAGGTGAATGAAGACAAACATAATATCATTGAATGGGTTGTTCCAAATGCCCAGAAAGATTCCATGGAACCCGTCAGATTAACCTTGAAAGCAGGTGGATCTTCCGACATTATGCAGCCCCATTCCGGTGAAGAGTTCGGCTACCTGATCAAGGGAACCGTCAAAATATATTATGGTGGAAAAAGCCATGTGCTGCACGCCGGCGAATCCTTTTACCTGAAAGCCGACAAAAAGCATTACATAGAAAATCCCGGCAGCCGCGATGCCGTATTGATCTGGGTATCTACTCCACCAAGCTTTTAGATCACGATTGGTAGGATTCAGAAAGGAATTATGTTATGAGCAAAAAGCTAATCAATTTTGTCGATATTTCCAAGTCTTATGGAAACAATCTGGTACTTGATGAATTAAATTTATATATCCGCGAAAATGAGTTTATCACGCTCCTCGGTCCATCAGGGTGTGGAAAAACAACAACGCTCCGTATTTTAGGCGGTTTTGAGACGCCTGATAAGGGACGAGGTCATCTTCGATGATGTCGACATTACCAGCCTGCCTCCAAATAAAAGAAATCTGAATACTGTTTTCCAGAAATATGCCTTATTTCCGCACATGTCGATCGCGGAAAATATTGCGTTTGGATTAAAAAATCAATAAAAAGAGCAAAGAATATATCAACGATAAAATCAAATACGCATTAAAATTAGTGAACCTTGACGGTTTTGAAAACCGTTCCATCGACTCCTTAAGCGGTGGCCAGCAGCAGCGAATCGCAATCGCGCGTGCGCGATCGTCAACGAGCCGAAAGGTGCTCTGTTAGATGAACCTCTCGGTGCACTGGATTTAAAACTGCGTCAGGATATGCAGTACGAGCTGATCCGCCTGAAAAACGAACTTGGCATTACTTTCGTCTACGTCACACATGACCAGGAAGAAGCACTTACCATGTCCGATACGATCGTCGTTATGAATCAGGGATATATCCAGCAGATCGGTACACCGGAAATGATCTACAATGAACCTACGAACGCTTTCGTCGCAGACTTTATCGGTGACAAGCAATATCATCGATGGAACTATGATCCAGGACAAAGTCGTGGAAATCCTCGGTGTAAAGATTCCTTGTGTCGATGAAGGTTTTGGAAATAACACCCGGTGGACGTTGTGATCCGCCCGGAGGATATTGAGATCGTAGAACCGGAAAAAGGATTTATGGAAGGTGATATCACCTCTGTGATCTTCAAGGGTGTCCACTATGAAATCGAGATTGTGGCAAACGGCTTTGAATGGCTTGTCCACACCACCCTGCTCCACAATGTGGGGGAGCATGTCGGAATCAATGTCATTCCATTCAACATCCAGATCATGAACAAACCGGAATCCGAAGATGAGGAGGCAGTGGAGATCGATGCGTAAATCAGGAAGACAGTTATTCGCCGGTCCATACCTGATATGGATCATCGGTTTTATCCTCCTTCCGCTGGCAATGATCATTTATTATGCATTCACTACCTCCGGAGGAACTTTTACTTTTGAAAATGTGGCTGCCATCGCAGATCCCGTGCATGTCAGATCCATCCTTTTATCCTTAAAGCTTGGTACAATCTGCACGATAGTCTGTCTGTTGTTAGCTTACCCGCTCGCTATGATTTTAAATGGCTTAAAAATCAAGCAGCAGAACTTTGTCGTATTCATTTTTATTCTGCCAATGTGGATGAACTTCATGCTCAGGATCTTAGCATGGCGTCTGCTGTTATCCAACAACGGAATTGTCAATGCAATCTTCCAGTTTTTTGGATTTGGCACCGTAAAAATGCTCAATACACAGACTGCCGTTGTATTTGGTATGGTCTACGATTTTCTTCCGTTTATGATACTGCCAATTTACAACTCCATGGCAAGAATCAAAAATGATGTCATTGAGGCAGCAAAAGACCTTGGTGCAAGACGCCATCATTTTATTCAAGATCATCATTCCGCTGACCTTATCCGGCATTATCAGCGGCATTATCATGGTCTTTGTTCCTGCACTGACCTCCTTTGTCATCTCTGACCTGTTAGGCGGTGGAAAGGTGCTTCTGATCGGTAACGTGATCGAGCAGGAATTTATGCAGGGAACCAACTGGAACTTGGGCTCCGGTCTTTCTGTTGTGTTAATGATTTTTGTCATCGCAAGCATGGCTCTCATGAATATTTTCGATAAAGACGGCGGAGGTACTGCGGTATGGTAAAAAAAGCTGCGTCAAGAATTTATCTTGCACTTATATTTTTATTTTTATATCTTCCAATTTTAGTGTTGATCGTCCTGTCTTTCAACAATTCCAAATCCCGTGTTGTATGGGGTGGATTTACCTTAAAAATGGTACGCAGAATGTTTTAAAAATGAGACGATCACAAATGCTTTTGCGACAACGATCCAGATCACACTTGCCGCTGCTATTATCTCCACACTGCTTGGAACTCTGGCAGCGATCGGTATCAGCGCCATGAAAAAAAGAATAAAGCGATCATGTTAGGGGCTACTAACATTCCTCTTTTAAATGCAGATATTGTAACCGGAATCGCAATGATGCTTCTATTTGTAAAATTTATGAACCTCGGCTTTGTCACAGTTTTGATCGCACATATCACATTTGACATTCCCTACGTCATCTTAAATGTGCTTCCAAAATTAAATCAGGCAAACCGTTACACTTACGAGGCTGCCTTAGACCTCGGTGCGACACCGCTCTATGCTTTTTTCAAGATCACATGGCCTGAGATCAAATCCGGTGTATTCTCCGGATTTTTTAATGGCAGTCACCATGTCACTGGACGATTTTTCGATCACCTTCTTTACAAAAGGTGCGGGCGTCAATACACTTTCTACCATGCTCTACACAGAGCTCCGCAAGGGATCCGCCCGGAATTATATGCTTTATCGACCATTTTATTTTTGATCGCCTTCCTGCTCCTTCTCGTGATGAACCACCGTTCTTCCTCCGAGGGAAAAAGGTGCAAAACAGGCAATCTAGGAGGCAGCTATGAAAAAACGACTTGCAATGCTCTTTGCACTGTGCCTCATGACAGGTGTTCTCTCCTCCTCGTGGAAAAGACACCAGTTCCACTGAGACAACAAAGAAAGATGACAATACGCTTGTAATTTTAAATTACGGAAAATACATTGATGAATCTGTTCTTGATCAATTTGAAAAAGAGACCGGCATTAAGGTCAAATTAGAGGAATACGAAAGTCCTGAGGAAATGTATACCAAGTTTTCTGCAGGCTCCATCAATTATGATCTCGTCTGTACCTCAGATTACATGGTGGAGCGTCTGATCAACGAAGATCAGGTGTTAGAGATCAACTTTGATGATTTTCGAATATTATAAAAATCTTGATTCATCCATTATTGAAGCATCACAGATTTTTGACCCGGAAAAATAAATATTCCATGCCTTATTTTTACGGTACGCTCGGTATCCTCTACAACACGACGATGGTATCCGACGAGGAAGTATCCACCTGGAACGTTCTCTGGGATGAAGCATACAAAGACTCGATCATCATGCAGAACTCTGTCCGCGACAGCTTTACTCCCGGCATTAAGACTATTAGGCTATGATATCAATACGACCGATGAAAATCAGTTAAATGATGCCCTTGATCTTCTGATCCGGCAGAAACCGCTCGTTCTATGCCTATTATGTCGATGAGACCGGAGATGAAATGGCAATGGGAAATGCGGCGATGGCTCTTGTTTATTCCGGGGAAGCTGCTTACGCCATGGAATTAAATGATGACCTTTCCTACAGTGTCCCGGAAGAAGGCTCCAACCTCTGGATCGACTCCTGGTTTATGCCAAAATCCTGCCATAACACCGAATATGCAGAAAAATTTCTGGATTTTCTCTGCCGGGAAGACATTGGCATGCTAAACTTTGACTATGTTTATTATGCTACGCCAAATCTCGCTGTCAAAGAAAATTTAGATGAGGAAACATTATCCGACACAACGATTTTCCCGACAGATGAGACGCTTGCCAATTGTGAGGTGTATAAACAATATGACATCGACACGACAAAGTTATCGAATTATCTCTGAAAAATTAAAGTCCGAATAATAAAATTTTTCGAAACTTTTTTCTTTTCCTATTGTTTTTCCATTTTATCCATGATAAAGTAAATCCACGCAGTTCCCGATGCGTGGATTTTTTATAACAGATGTTTGAATTTCCAGTCTGTTATCTGCATATCGTTTTATCATCCGACTGATACGGAATGTAATTGTTTTCCCAGGGCGTCTGCCATTGGGAGGATTTTTATGACATATCAGGAATTCAAAGAAAATGTAACAACAGTCATTCAGAACCGGCTTGGTTCTAATGTGAAAGTGACGATTCAGGAGATCATCAAAAAATAATGACACTCATTATGATGGTCTCACGATCTTATCCAATCAGCTGAATATATCCCCAACTATTTATCTGAACTTTTTATTTTAAACAATATTTAAAAGGGCAGATCCTTAGAAGAGATCTGCCATGATATTTTATCTGTTTATGAGGAGAACAAGCCGTCCGGAAATATCGATATCTCCTTTTTTACAAACTATGAGCAGGTAAAAAACGTATTGTGTTCAAACTTATCAATTATGAACAGAATAAAAATTTGCTGCAAAAAATCCCCACATAAAAATATTAGATCTCGCCATCATCTTCAATTGTCTTGTAGATGCTGACGAGACCGGAAATGCAACGATATTAATTTATAACCAGCATCTGTCTCTCTGAATATCACCAAGGACGACCTCTATCATCTCGCCATGAAAAATACTCCTGCCCTCCTCGCTTATGAGCTGCAGGGATATGTCGGATGTTCTGATCGAGCTGATGGCCGGTGTTCCATGCGATTCCATGAAGGAAGAATTTGAATACATGGTTCCGATGTATGTGCTCTCCAACAAAAGCAAGCTGAATGGTTCCGGATGTATTTTTTACCACAATCTGTTGCATAGTCTCTGTGAAAAACTAGAATGCGATCTCTATATCCTTCCAAGCAGTATTCACGAAGTAATCCTGATTCCTGCATACGACCATGATTCTTATGATGAACTCACCTCTATGGTGAAAAGAAGTCAATTCTACCCAGTTATCCAAAGAAGAGATCTTATCCGATCATGTCTACTTTTTATTCCCGTGAGACTGGTCAGATTTCTATGTGATCACTTCTATGTAACTTTATTCAAAATCGGTAAGTTTTTCGTATAATGCTTCATATTTTACCGGCAGAACGATTCCAGGAAAAATCCTGCTTCATTCCCCTCTGGATCAATCCATTCCAGTCTTTTCTTCCTCGTCACGGAAAACACAGAGATGGCATAGCGGATTGTTCCAAGCATCTCATGTGCATTATAATTTGCAAATGAAAAACCGGTTCCCGTATGTTCATATTCATTATACGCTTTCACGGTGTCTTTCAGACCGCCAGTTTCCCACGATTGGCACGGTTCCATACCTCAAGCTCATCAACTGTGATAATCCACATGGTTCAAATAAGGATGGCATCAGAAAGGCATCGCAGGATGCGTAGATACGGTGTGCGCGCTCCTCGGAATAACCGATGGAAGCCTGGATTTTATCAGGATACTTCTGTGTAAAATAGCGGAACATATCCTGATACTGATCCTCACCCGTTCCTAACACAGCAAGCTGCACATCCTCGGTTGCCAGCAATTCATCCATAATATAAGCTACCAGATCAAATCCCTTTCTGGCTTGTCATTCTCGATACAATACCGATCAGCATGGTATTCTCTTTCACCGGAAGCCCGAGTTCTTTCTGTAGTCTGGCTTTATTCAGTTTGCCTTGCCTTCCTGAAAATTCTGCTCATTGAAGTGATTATAAATATATCCATCTTTCTGTGGATCATATTCTTCGTAATCCAATCCATTTAAAATGCCATACAGATCATTTTTCTGGCACGCAGCAGTCCGTCTAAGCCCTCTCCACCCCTGTTCTGTTGTGATCTCACGGGCATAAGTCTCACTGACAGTCGTCACTGCATCCGCATAGACAATGCCACCCTTTAAATAATTGGCCTCCCCGTAAGATTCCAGTTTGTCCGCCGTGAAAATCTGTTCCGGCAGACCTGTGATATCCATAACTGCCGGAAGACTCCAGCGTCCCTGAAACTTCAGATTATGGATGGAAAATACAATCCTGATCCCCCTGTAATAATTTTCATCCCCATAAAGAGTTTTCAAGAATACCGATCAGACCTGTCTGCCAGTCATGACAGTGGATGATATCCGGACAGAAATCAAGATACGGCAATGCCTCTAACACTGCTTTTGAAAAATATGCAAACTTCTCAATATCCTGATACAGTTCATTGTACGGCTTATCTCCGGCAAAATAAAATTCATTATCTACAAAATAATAGGTGATACCATCCCTGTTTTTGCTTCAAAAATGCCGGCATATTGTTTCCGCCAGCTTAGATTCACATAAAATGACATTTAAATGAAGCTGTCCCTTTAAAACGTTCGTCCATGCACAGATACTTCGGTAATATGATACGCACATCATACTTTTTCCTCGGGTCAAAATACTTTGGCAGGGAACCGGTTACATCTGCAAGGCCTCCTGCTTTTGATAAAAGGAATAGCTTCTGAAGCAGCAAATAGTATTTTCTTCATGTTATAATCCAAACCCCGAAATACTTCGAAATCTTAAGAATATTATAACTCTTTTTTTCGCTCTGAAAAGGTATTAATACATTTTATATTCCAGCCGGATACGGTCTGTGATCAACGCGATAAATTCAGAGTTTGTCGGCTTTTTTGCCATTGTGAATGGTATAGCCAAACATCTCATCAATCGTATCCATCTTACCTTCTGCTCCATGCCACCTCAATTGCATGACGGATGGCACGCTCCACGCGGCTTGAGGTTGTCTGGTATTTTTTTGCAATGGTCGGATATAAAATTTTTGTGATGGAATTTAACATATCCATATCATTGACCGACATGACAATGGCATCACGCAAATACTGATACCCCTTGATATGTGCCGGAACACCGATCTCATGAATGATCTCAGTCACATCTGCCTCAAGATTCTTCTCGCTGACATCCTCTGCCTTCGTAGGCATTCACCTTGCGCGGCTCCGTGCTCTTTCCTGGCTTTTTGCTGTCTTTGCCTTCTTGATCCGGTTGATCACCATGTCATTGTCAAACGGCTTCATAATATAGTAATCTGCACCTAATTCAAATGCATCTTCCGTAATTTTTTCCTGACCGATCGCACTGATCATAATAAACGTCGGATGTTTTTTGATTGTCTTATCATGATTCACACGGTCTAATACTCCAAGTCCATCTAATTTTGGCATTACAATATCAAGCAAGACAACATCCGGTTCCTTTGTCTTGATCACATTGTAAGCCTCTTCCCCATCTTTAGCAGTTCCAACGACATTGAGTTCCTCATCACTCTCGATGATAGCCCCCAATAACCGCAACATTCTCTCATTATCATCTGCGATTGCTACATTCAGTTTCTCCATGCTGGTCCTCCTGCTGACTTATTTCAAACATATGTAAAAAGCCACGTCTTCCCTTTTTCCTGGCAAATCTTTACATGTGTTATCAGCATACTCATTTTCCTCTCGTAAATTTTGTCGAACTTCGTCGGCAAGTGTACCAAAGGACTTTATTTTACAATTTCTTTTTTCATTCTACCATATTCTCAATAAAAATCCCATAGCCCATGGACGAATCTGAGACAAAGACATGTGTCACGGCGCCGATTATTTTTCCATCCTGAAGGATGGGACTGCCACTCATTCCCTGCACAATACCGCCTGTCATGTCTAAAAAGCTGCTCATCCGTCACCCGGAATAGAATTCCTTTATTCGCCTCTCTTCCACTGTAATCAAGACTCTCTATCTCAATCGCATACTCTTTCTTCTCTCCAGTAAAACCACAGATGATCGTCGCCGGTCCCTGTTTAATATCCTGCTTGTAACAGATGTTATAGTCATCTCCACGCGCCAGTACTACAATATTTCCATACAGTTTTCCATAAATACCAATGTCTGTATTTTCCTCGATTGTTCCAAGGCAGTCAGCACTCTGGTAACGGATCATCCCGACAATTCGCCCGGATTTCCTTTTTGTCCTTTTTTCACTCCGATGATCTGTGCATTGTATACATAGCCTTCACGCATCTGAATGCGCCCGCCGACATCGCCGTCGCTCACGGCATGTCCTAAAGCTCCAAACGTTCCGTCTTCCTTGTAATACGTCAAAGTTCCTATTCCGGCAAGATCATCACGCACCCATGCTCCTAGCATATACGTTCCATTTTTATTTTGTACGGGTGTCACACCAACCTCAACCTCTTCTCCCCGTTGCGGTTAATTGTAAGAATTTCTTTTTCTGCACCGTTCTGCTGTACCAGACGCTGCAGATCCTCCTTCTCTGCAACCTTCTCCCCATTCACACTTAATATATAATCTCCAGCTTTCAAAATGTTCTCCGCAGGTGCAGCTTCACTTCCATCCGACCGTTCCACTTCACTGGTACCGATCACGAGGACACCGCTTGTCTTCACATAGATGCCGATCGGCATCCCGCCTGCATAGACCGCATCTCCGTCCACAAGTACAACTTCTATATCTTTCACCGGAAAAATCTGATGATGTTCTGCAATCATATGCATTTTTTCAGATACCATCTGCGCCGTCCTTCCGCTGATTCCTGTATCAATTTCGTCAAAAATCAAGGTTTCTATTTCATCATTTTTAGCAAGCACTGTTTTTAATGCCAGCATAATTCTTGATAATTCTCCACCGGATGCTACGCTGCCAAGTGGTTTTAATGGCTCTCCCGGGTTGGTTGCAATGACAAATTCCACTTCATCAAAGCCATCTGCTCCAAAAGTCTCTTTCTGCTCAAATTTCATTTCAAAACGAACATCTAAGAAGTTCAAATCTACTAACTGCTCCCTGATTTTTTCTGCCAGTTCCTTCGCATATTTTTTGCGGATTGCAGATGCTTTTTCTGACTGCTTCTGCAATGTTTCTTTTAATGCATTTTCCTGTTGCATAAGCTTCTTATGATATATATCATAATTCTGCAGCTTCTCTGCTTTTTCCTTTTTTTTCTCTAAGGATGCTAAAATTTCATCTATCGTATGACCGTATTTTGCCTTCAGATGGTTGATTTCATCCAGACGCTGCTCTGTCCCGGCAAAAGTCTCATCATCAAATTCAGCCTCATCCATATAGTCCGCAATTTCCCGGTTCAAATCATTCAAAAGATTATCAATTTCCAAAAGTTCATCTGCCATCCCACGAATTGCATCATCATAATCTGCCACAGATGACAATTCTCTATGAGCTCTTCCGGTAAGCTCCGATGCACTGCCGTCTTCCATGCTGAGTAATCCATTGGCTGCATGAATTGCTTCCATAATTTTCTTTCCGTTCAGAAGCTTCCGGTATTTTGTTTCTAAAACTTCATCTTCGCCAGCTGTTAATGCAGCTTCTTCAATTTCATGGATTTCATATTCTAAAAGAGATAATTCCCGCATCCGGCTCTCTTCATCCAGAGAAGCTTCTTCTAACTCTTTCGTAACTTCACGGTACTTTTTATAAGTTTCTTTCAACTCACTTTTGATGTCCGACAGTTCATTTCTTGCATAATCATCAAGGATTTCTAAATGCTTCTGTTTCTTAAGCAGCGACTGGTGTTCATGCTGTCCATGAATATCAATCAGCAACGCAGAAACTGCTTTCATCTTTGATGCCGGAACACTTTCCCCATTGATTTTGGCGATGCTTCTTCCTCCGGAAATCTTTCTGCTTAAAATCAGCATATCATCCTCCGGATAAACATCAAGCCCGGAAAGTGCTTTCTTTAAAGCATCTGATTCTACATCAAAAATCAGCTCCACAAAGGCATTCTCCTCATTATCCCTTAACATCTCTTTGGATACCTTTTCTCCCAGAGCCAGATTAATGGAACCAATGATAATTGATTTTCCGGCTCCTGTCTCTCCGGTCAGGATATTTAACCCTTTTTCAAAATCGACTTCCGCCTCATCAATGAGTGCCAGGTTCTTAACATGCAGGTTTCTTAACATATTTTCTCCTTCTACTCTCTCTCGTCTTTCACTCTAATCTTCCATAATCCGGCGAAGACGTCCCATTAACGCCGTGGTATCCTCTACGGTACGGACAGCGCACATAATTGTATCATCTCCAGCAATGCTTCCTACTATTTCATGGCAATCCATGGCATCCAATGCTGCCGCAACTGCCATTGCCATTCCGGATACCGTCTTAATCACAAGAATATTCTGTGCCATATCCATAGATACAAAACCATCCCGGAATACACGGACATACTTTTCTGTCATGTCTTCCTTATTTTCAGATAAAGCTACATATTTCTGACGGCCATTGCTCAATGCTACCTTAGTCAGTTTTAACTCTCTGATATCCCGTGAAACCGTTGCCTGTGTCACATGATATCCTTCCTGCTCCAACTTTGCTGATAATTCTTCCTGTGTGCCTATCTCATTCTTCTGAATTAATTCCAGAATCTTTGCATGTCGTCCTATCTTCATTACAGTCCCTCCTGTTATGTATAATTCTGCATCTTTTTCCGCAAAATTTCAAGGAAACTAATCTTACTCAAACGAATAATCCCTACGGATTCTTCTGCCTTATGCACTACAATCTTGTCACCAACCTTAAGTTCCACTCCGGAATCTCCATCGAAGCTCACTTCCACCTGCTCATCCCGCTGGCTTCTCCGCATGCCTACTTCAATGGTAATTTCATCTTCCGGTCCGATTACAATGCTCTTGGAATTCAACGTATGTGCATTGATTGGTGTCAACAGCAAAAGGTTGGCTTTCGGGTCCACAATAGGGCCACCTGCCGACATACTGTAACCGGTGGAACCGGTTGGTGTTGCCACAATGATTCCATCCGCCTTAAAATTATAGAGATACTCTCCATTTACATAAGCATTCAGATTCACAATCTGAAGTGCTCCCGTACGATGGATGACCACATCATTTAACGCAACCCTCTGAATCTTCTCTCCGCCACTTTGTACGGTATAGCCATCTAAAAGCATTCTCTGCTCTATGGTATAACGGTCAGCCATCAATTCATCAATTGCCGGGAATATCGTATTCTCTTCTACCTCACAAAGATATCCAAGCTTTCCTAAATTAATTCCCAGCAGCGGAATATTTTTCTTTACCAGATTGCGTGCCGCACGAATTAATGTTCCATCTCCACCAATAACAAGCACCGCCTCGGTTTCTGTTGGAATTTCTTTTTCCACTGATTCCGCTTTTTCTTCCTCAAAGCTGGCAAAATAATCACAGGTTCCACCCTTACGTCTGATGTAATCTATAATCTGATTGGTAAAAATAAGTTCACTGTCTTTTTGTGCGTTTACAATTATGAAAAAATGCTTCATATATCTAGGACAATGATGTATGTGCCGCCTCTACGATGGCCTCCACATCAATGGTCTCCTCCTTCTTGCTCTCGCTGTTTTTCTCAATATATACCAGATATTCAATATTTCCCTCCGGCCCCTTAATCGGTGAATAGGAAAGATTATGAACAGAAAATCCATTTTCCAACGCAAAATCAATTACCTTATGGATGACTTCCTCATGTACCTTTGGGTCACGGACAACACCTTTTTTTCCTACTTTTTCCCTTCCGGCTTCAAACTGTGGCTTAATCAGGCAGACCATTCTTCCACCGTCCCGCAGCAGCTCCCTTGCCGGTACCAGCACCTTGGCAAGAGAAATAAAAGATACATCAACGGATGCAAAATCAAGGACATCTGCAATATCTTCCGGCGTTACATAACGGATATTGGTTTTCTCCATACAGACAACCCTTGGGTCATTTCTTAATTTCCAGGCAAACTGTCCATATCCTACATCTACAGAATATACTTTCACTGCACCATTTTGCAACATACAGTCAGTAAATCCGCCGGTGGATGCGCCGATATCCATGCAGACCATTCCCTCTAAAGAAATATCAAATTCCTTCATTGCTTTCTCTAACTTCAGTCCACCACGGCTGACATATTTTAATGTATTTCCCCGGACTTCAATCTCTGCCTCTGTATCAAAATTTGTTCCTGCTTTATCCTCTCTCTGTCCATCCACAAAGACATTTCCTTCCATAATCATAGTCTTTGCTTTTTCCCTGGATTCTGCCAGTCCCTTCTGTACCAAGAACATCCAATCTTTCTTTCATCGTTCTTACTGTGCCTTTCTGTCTATAATCTTACCGATAATTCCATCTGCATCAATTCCTGTTTCTTTGCGGAGAAGTTCTACATTTCCATGCTCTACATACACATCCGGTATTGCAATATTTAAAACCTCCATGGAACCATCTCCATTTGTATTCATAAATTCCAATACATGCTCTCCAAAGCCTCCAGATTGCACATTTTCTTCCAGCGTAACCAGAAGCTTATGATTCTTCTGCAGCTTAAGAAGCAGTTCTTCATCAAAAGGCTTCACAAATCTTGCATTGACAAGAGAGCAGGAATAACCTTTTTCTTTTAATTGTTCCCTTACGGTAAGTGCTGTCTTTACCATGCTTCCTACTGCCAAAAGTAAAATTTCACTCTCTTCATAAAGAACTTCTGCCTTACCATATTCTAACGGTGCCCGATATTCCTTTAATTCATCAAAGGCTTCGCCTCTCGGATATCGTACTGCAATCGGTCCGGAAAAATCCACGGCATATTTTATCATATCTGATAATTCCCACTTATTCTTAGGTGCTAAAATTGTCATATTCGGCAGACAGGAAAGATAAGATAAATCAAAGATTCCCTGATGAGTTTCTCCATCACTGCCCACAAGTCCTGCACGGTCAATGGCAAATACTACATGCAATTCCTGTATACAGACATCATGCAGAATCTGGTCATATGCTCTTTGCAGGAAAGAAGAATAAACCGCTACAATCGGCTTCAAACCGGCTGCTGCCAATCCTGCGGCAAAAGTCACTGCATGTTCTTCTGCAATTCCCACATCAAAGAAACGTTCCGGGAACATATTCCGGAATCTTTTTAGTCCGGTTCCATCTGCCATTGCCGCTGTAATGGCAACCACTTTTTCATCCCGGTCGCCCAATTTACGCATAACCGTAGAAAAAATATCGGTATAATTGGCTTTTACCCGTTTCACAAGAGGCAGTCCTGTCTCAACATCAAAGGCTTCCGTTCCATGAAAACGTGCCGGATGGCGTTCTGCCGGAAGGTATCCTTTTCCTTTTTCCGTAATCACATGTACCAGAACCGGTCCTTCCACCTTAGAGGCTTCTTTGAATAATTTCACCATGGCAGGAATATTATGACCATCTACCGGTCCTAAATAAAGGATTCCCATATTTTCAAAGAGCATGCCCGGAATCACAAGCTGCTTGATTCCATTTTTGGTCTTACGGATTTTCTCAACAATACGTTCTCCATATTTCGGAATGCTGTTCAGGGAATTCGTAATACCATTCTTTAATCCCTGATAAGATTCTGCGGTACGAAGTCCGCTTAAATATCTGGATACACCGCCGACATTTTCCGATATAGACATCTTATTGTCATTTAAAACAATAATCAGATTTGACTTTAATTTGGATGCATTATTCAATGCCTCATAAGCCATTCCGCCGGTCAATGCACCATCTCCGATAACAGAGATGACTTTGTACTTTTCTCCGGTAATCTCCCTTGCCATTGCATAGCCTAATCCTGCGGATATGGAAGTCGAACTGTGTCCCGTATCAAAGCAGTCGCAATCACTTTCATGACGTTTGGGGAATCCGCTCATGCCGCCGTATTTTCTCAGTTCATCAAAACCGGCTTTTCTTCCTGTCAGTAATTTATGGGTATAAGACTGATGTCCTACATCCCAGATAATTTTATCCTCTGGTAAATCAAAAGCAAGATGCAGTGCCATGGTAAGCTCTACCACGCCAAGATTGGAGGCAAGGTGCCCACCGGTTTTTGATATTTTATCAATCAAAAAAGAGCGGATTTCCTCTGCCAGAATCGGAAGTTCGTTTTTATTTATCCTTTTTATATCGTTTTCATGCTCAATCTTTTCCAGCACCATGTATCTTTACTCCTTTGGTTTCTGAAGTTCTTATTTCTCCCTATGAATCAGATATTCCACCAGATGAATCAGAAATTCATTTTTTACCACCAGCGATTCTAATAAATTCACTGCATGTTTTGAATATCGTTTCACATCTTCCTGTGCTTTTTTCAATCCCTCATATGTAACATAAGTTGCCTTTTCGTTTTTGGCATCACTGCCAACCGGTTTTCCAAGCACTTCCTGATTACCGGTAACATCTAAAATATCATCCTGGATCTGGAACGCCATTTTGATTTTCCACCAAACAGACGGTAGGTCTCCGACATCAGCATCGGGTCTTAACCGCTTTCCTCCTGCAAGAAAAACTATAATTCATGGCTTCAATTATGGTCTTCTGATAGCCTTCTTCCTCCGGAAGATATTTTTTATAATATTTTCAATCTGTTCTGTCCGCTTGTCTGAAGCTCTGCTGTCATATCCATATCCAACTCTCCAGCTTCCCTTCTTTCATTCCAGTTTGTTTTCAATCTGTCTATCACTCGAAATCTGCAGTGATCCGTCAGCTCTTCATGCACCTGCATTTTCTTCATAACAGACCAAAGTAAATTACATCCTTTAAATGTTTTCCACCCTGCCTGATCAACTGCTCCAATCATCCAATAAATCTTCAACTTTCCAATTGTTTTATGATTGTCTCTATCTGTTCAAATGTCTCTTCCAGAGAAACATTCTGCTTCGTCTGTTCTTCACTCATTGTCAAATACCTCCGTGACATTTGCCTTCAGTGTTCCTTTTAAGAGATGTACCGTAAGTGGATCCCCCACTTTTAAACCTGGAAACATCCGTCAAACCATTCTTCCCGGTTTCATCCGCAACATAAGAGAACCCCTGACTCAGCTTCTTCAAAGGGGATACCCCTTCCATCTGACCTGTTAAAATTGCAAGTCTGTGCTTTTTTTCCGTAAGCACCTGCTCCATCTGCCGGTGTAATTTTTCCTCAAGGTCTACCGCATATTTGCGATGTTCATGCACGATTACTCTCCGGGCATTAATACTGTAACTTCGTGTCTACTGGTTTACTTTCAACTTTGCAATATCAACTTCTGCTGCAAAGCCCGATTCATCCTTGCAGTTTTTGCTGAAATCTCTGCCACTGCCGCCTGATGATCAAAAACAGCCAGTTCTGCAGCCGCAGACGGTGTCGGCGCCCTTAAATCTGCCACAAAATCTGCGATCGTTGTGTCTGTCTGATGTCCGACAGCGGAGATAACCGGCGTCTCGCATTCAAAGATCGCCCTTGCAACCTCCTCCTCGTTAAACGCCCACAGATCCTCGATGGAACCTCCACCTCGTCCGACAATGATCACATCCACGCCAAGTGCATCTAATGCACGGATACCGTTTACAATACTGCTTACCGCACCTTCCCCCTGCACAAGCGCCGGATATAAAATAAGCTGCACATAAGGATTTCTTCTTGCGGAAATATTGCGAATATCCTGTACAGCAGCACCAGTCGGAGCTGTGACGATCCCAAGCCTCCTGATATATGTTGGGATTCTCTTCTTGTACTCCGGGGCAAACATGCCCATCTCTTCTAATTCTTTTTTTAACGCTTCAAATTTTAAATATAAATTACCAGCTCCATCCAGTTCAATCTCCCTGGCATAGAGCTGATATCTTTCCATCCCGTTCATAGACTTCCACAGAGCCTGTTGTCACGATGACTTTGTCACCCTCTTTCATCTGAAAGAGAGCCCCCGGCGGTTTCCTGCAAACATGATCGCATTGATCGTCCCAGCCGGATCCTTCAAAGTGAAATAAATATGCCCTGAGGAATGATACTTGCAGTTAGACACTTCGCCCTTGACACTGATGCGCTGCATCATAAAGTCCTGGGCAAACATATTTTTGATGTATGTATTTACCTGTCCAACTGAATAAACATTCTTCATCATGCTAATTTTGCCAATACTCCATTTACAAATGCCGGTGATTCATCCGTTCCATACTGTTTTGCAAGTTCAACTGCCTCGTTGATTGCAACTTTTACCGGGATATCATCCTCGTACTTCATCTCGTATACTGCAAGACGAATCAGCGTCAGATCTACTTTTCCCATTCTTCTGGTCTTCCATCCCTCGAAACCTCATTGATCGCTGCATCGATCTCATCGAATCTTCTCTACAATGTTGTGGAACTTGCTGGAGATGTACTCTTTGTCCTTCTCGCTGCACTCCTCCACTTCCTCAAACATATTCATCTGCTCCGGCATATCTTCCACATTGTGGAACTCCACGCGGAAAAGCATCTTAAAACCTGTTCTCTTAATCCTCTTCTGGTCATTGATTGATCCTTTCTGTCTCGATAATCTCCATTCCTTTACAAAGGTAAAAAAAAAGGATGTCGCTCGGACACCCTTTATTCTACTACATCGTCCATAACTTGCGTTACGTTCTGCAAAGGATTATTTATTATTACCCATATCTACGGTTGCAATACGAACATTCACGATAGATACTTCCAATCCTGTCATATTCTCAATTGCTGATTTTACGCGTTCCTGAACTTTCGCAGATACTTCCGGGATGGAGTATCCGTAAGCAATATTCAGCGCCACATCCACATTCACAATACCGCTCAATACTTCCACGCGAACACCCTTGAAAGATTCTTCATTCCAAGCTTGCTGACAAGTTCATTGGTAATGTTACCAGCCATGGAACTGACACCTTCGACTTCTGTTGCAGCCAGTCCCGCAATAATTGCAACTACTTCATCTGCTATCTTCACTTCTCCCAAATGTCCATCCTTTATTTTAAATGTTTTTCTATCCTCAGCCATCGCTTAATGCCTCCTAAGTGATATTATGTAACTATTATAACAGACTATTCCATTTTTGAAAACAAAAATGTATTAATTTTCTTTCCGTTCCATAAAGTCACACATACCGTCACCCGGTTCAGATCTGAAAATCATAGGCAATGTGCTCTCCCTCAAAGGAAACAGAAAAAGCTTCCTCCATATCCATAAAGGAATGAATGTGCGCAATTTCTGATAAAACATCTGCGAACTCATCTAAAAATGCCTCTGCTGCATCCGCATTTGCACAGTCTGCCTCCTCGATCGCCTCATCCACATATAATCTTAACTCGAATTCGTCTAAATCACTCTCGTTGTCGATCTGTGCGCATTTTATGTATGGGTTTGCATGATTATGCAGCACGTTTTCCAGATAGGATGCAGAAGAAAGGATCCTTGACTGCGAAACATCCTCTGCTTCCAAGTATAATTTATATTTGATTTTTAATGCGTTATCTGCCATTTGGGGGTGTCCTCACTTTTCCTTGGTGTATTTCTATTTTTAGATCATTGGAAATTTTCACAATTCATTTTAGTTATATATGAGTTTTCCAATTATCTATTTTAACTTATTTTTGCAGGGAAAAAGTAAATACATTATGACAATAAAATTTTCCATGGTTTTGCTTACAGATTGGTGTTATACTCTCTACTATAAATTATCACAAAAAAAAAGAGGAATTTATCATGAATCCTATAGAATTTCATCCATTTGAAATGCAATTTGAAGTACCGGATTCCGACGGTCAGAATCCATCGTGTATACAAGGAGATTTCAGGCACCGCGGCGCCTGATCATCTTAGGCTGCGGCTACGTAGCGCAATCGCTCTGCCGCTTTGCCTCCCAGTTGGAATTTGACATCTATGCGGCGGACGACAGACCCTCCTTTGCCAATCCTTATACGATGACAAACGCAAAAAAAGTGATCTGCGACAGTTTTCCTGCCGCAATTGAACAAATACATCCTGATGAGCAGGATTTCGTTGCCATTGTCACACGTGGGCACAAACATGATGCAGATTGTATCCGCACCCTTTATGCCAGTGGCATCACACCTGCTTATATGGGGCTTATCGGTTCGAAAAGACGTGTTGCCGGGCTTTTTGAAAATCTCTGCACGGAGGGGATTGACCGCTCTTTTCTCGATCAGATCCACACGCCGATCGGTTTAGACATCGGTGCCGTCATAACGGATGAGATTGCCATTTCCATTTTATCCGAACTGATTCTCTGCCGCAGCAGGCTTTCCCCCGGAAGAAGAACGGGATTCTTGAACAGACCAACCTTGATCCCGTTTTCTTAAACGCACTCCAGACAAAGGAAGAAAAAAGCGATCGCCGTTGTTGTGGATCGCAAGGGCTCTACCCCAGTCAAAACCGGTGCGATCATGTGCGTCAATACACTTGGGCAGTCTTTTGGCACGATCGGCCATTCGTTGTTGCTTCGTGAATGAGTATTTTTTCTATCATTGCATTTAATAACGGTGCTGTCAGTTCCTTTGGTATGGAATACTCCTTGATTAACTCAATCCACTTTTCAGCACCTATCATATCCTGTTCCATTTTACTTAATTCTTCTCTTAGGTTGGTTATCTGCTGTTCCAGTTCTATCTGTTCTTTTTGGTACTTGCTGGACAACATCACAAAATTTCGCTCTGTTATCTTCTCACAGGCTCTATCTTCATACATTTTCGCAAATAAACGGTCAATCTCATTTTGTCTGTTCTCGGCTTTCTTCAATGTACTTGCCTTTTTCTTCTTTTCCCGTATTCTCTCTGCATTGCCAGCTTTCTGTATCTTGTTCAATACCTTTTCTTCGTCTTGCTGTACTGCCTTAGCCCAATACTGCAATCGTTCCAATACGGCTTGATACAGCACATCATAACGGATATAGTGCATAGAACAAGTACCTTTGCCAAACTGCCCGTAGTAACTGCAAGCATAATAACTGTATGGCGTTTTATTTGTCTTATTCGTTCCAAATCTCATAGACCAACCACAATCCGCACACTTGACAAGCCCTGCAAAATCGGCGTTGCTTTTTCCTTTGTCTGTCTGCGTCTTGATTTTATCTGTTCCTGCACACGATAGAACACTTCTTTGTCAATAATCGGTTCGTGGGTATTTTCTACTCGAAACCATTCACTTTCGGGCTTACGCACTTTTTTCTTGCTCTTGAACGATACCGTAGACTGCATATTGTGAACACTGTTTCCGATATAAACTTCACTTTTTAATATTGCTTTAACATGAGCAATCGTCCACTCATAACGCTTACTTTCGGGCTTTCCCTCAAAGATATGAGCAAAAGTACCGTACCTTGTAAAATTCAACCAAGACGCTGTCGGGACTTTTTCTGCTCTTAACTGCTTTGTGATTTTTGCACTACCGTAACCTTGATAGGCTAGAGAGAAGATTTTTTCAACAATCCATTTTGTTTCCTCATCAACCAACAGTTTCCCTTTGATGTCGGGGTGTTTCTTATATCCTAACGGAGCATAAGCCCTGTAATGAGCCCCCTCCGCAAACTTTGTCTTAAATGCTGATTTCACTTTACGGCTTGTATCTCTTGCCACCCATTCATTGATGATGTTCTTAAATGGTGCAATCTCACTTTCGCCTTTTTCGCTGTCCACACCGTCGTCAATCGCTATGTAGCGGACATTATGGCTAGGAAATACAATTCTGTATATTGTCCTGTCATAATATAGTTTCTACCAAGTCGTGATAAGTCTTTTATTACAACACAGTTGATTTTTCCTGCCTCTATATCCTCAATCATTCTTTGAAAGCTCGGTCTTTCAAAATTTGTTCCCGACCAGCCGTCATCAATATATTCATCAATCACATTCAAATGATGTTCTTTTGCATATAGACGCAACATACTTCTTTGTGTGGTAATGCTGGAACTTTCGCCCTGTAATTCATCATCTCGGCTTAACCTAAGATAAAGTGCAGTATTGTAAATCTGTTGTTTCATTGTCAGTTATCCTCCTTTATAACTAACCCATGTTTACAATACCTGCTTGCAAGTAAAGTATAACATGGGTTATTTTTCACATTCAATCTATTTCTTACAACTGCACCGAATTTATGCGATTGTCTGCTTTGCTTTTTCAAGCATAACATCAGTCAGAAGTTCTTCCATTGTCTTTCCCTTTTCAGAAAAATGCTCTTTTACAACAATCTTTGTCTTTCCTCTGTTTCCAATGCCACACTTGTTATTTTCTTTTGAATTGTTTTTACAGCATTATCAATAACACATACCCCCTTTCTGTAAAAATCTTTCTAAGCAATTCAACGGCTTTTGTCATAGCCCACAGGACTTTCACCTCTGCATAGTTCCTATGTAGCCGTACCCATTGCGTGCGACGCTCTTAACGCTCAAGCTGTGGCTGTACTGGAGTATCATTATCAGACAGAACAGGTCATGGCGATAAAAGAGGACAAATCTTTTACAAGAACACAAATAGGTTTTCGCTCGCTTTTGCAGGAGAAAGGTCATGGCGTATCTGTTTCAACGGCTCGCTGTCTGTCAAACGTATTGAATTGCTTTATTCAGTTGTCAAAGAACAAAAGAAGAAAAATCGTCTTTCCTATATACTGCGTTGGAAAAGAGGAGAAACGTAACCAAAATCCAAAACTTTTTCCATTATTAGTACAAATGGAACGGTTCATTTTGGCAATCAACGGTTGATTTTCTCCTTTTTCACTACTATCTGTACAGCAAACGTCCATTTGCTAAGTTTAAATGGAAAAATTTTAACTTCTTTTCTTGCACCATATAGGGATAGAAATTGTCATTTTGCTAAGTTGATGATGAAAAAAGAATATTTTTCTTTTCACACCCTAACTACCCAAACCATACCGTTACTGCCAACAATAGAATGAAATATTTTCTTTGCACCATATAGGGAACGGAAACCTTAAATTGTTAGGTTTAGAATAAAGTATTTTCCTCTTTTCACATCAACACTCAACTGATAATGCCTGTTTGAATACAAAATGATGATGCTTTTTCTTCTTTTCATAGAATACTGTCCACAAATCACGAATTTCCGTCATTTTTTTCAAAACTTTTTTCGTCTTTCACTTCATATAGGGACAGCAAGCCAAAATTTAATGACCTATTTTCAAAAAAGTTTAGATTTCCTTTTCTCGCACCATATCTGTACGCAAGTAGCCGTTTTGTTGCAGATTTAATAAAAAATTTATTTTTTCTTCTTTCACTTCACATAGGGAATGAAAACAGCTCTTTGCTGACTAAATCTGAAATTTTTTCAATTACATTAAAAATACCGTCATTCTCTTGTGGGACAGCGGTATCTATACGTTCTTCTATGGTTGATTTTTCTAATTGTAATAAGTGTTTATGCTTATCTTTAGTTCTGTCTGCTCAATCATATCTTTCAGTATCGTTGTATGATTTTCTCTGTCTAATGCTTGTACCATTTTTATGGTTGGTGCAACCTGTCTTTGTAACCAATGCAAAGCTTTTGTAAAGTATAAGGTTCTGGCTTTGTAGTTAATCGTATCGGCTCTCTGTTTTCCCCTACAAACCATGCCCAATCATCATTTGTTATCCATTGACTTTTTGGCTTGTCGTCCTCTCTGTCAACAAAGCGGACATAATGATTGATGATAGAAAAAGCGGTGCGTTCAGCGTCCCGATAGGTCAGTAAATCTACAACCGCATAATAGGCTCGTTCGTTCTTCATGCGTATTTCAAAACGGTTCTTAATCTCCGTATCTTCAACTTCTGTGCCATTCTTGACATACTGCTCATAATTCTTCTGATAAGCACACATATATAACTCACTACTGGTTGAACCGAGATATAATGTTTCTCCTGTATTCTTTGGCAAATCGCTACCGCATTTTTCCGTACCGCTGTAATCTTTCTGCTTACGGAAGTAGGAGATACATTCGCCAGCCTTGTATTTTTCTTTTAATTTGGGAATATCCAATATTCCTGCTTTATCATTGATTGCCATCAAGACGTTTCATCTTACCGCCTGCCGTTAAACAATCAAGTATGAAGTCATACCACGAGCGTTCCTGTGCCAATAGATAACTTTCCATTTGCCGACACCCTCTGCCTTTTAGTTCTAACAAAACACCTAAATGCTCTTGCATGGAACACATGATATTGATGTCGCCAAGTACATATTTGCTTTCATATCCGTATTTTCCATAATCTTCATAAAGCATGTAATTAGATTTCAGTTGTAATACATCACGGATAATCGCCAATGCGTCCGTAGTAGGAAAGCGGACACGAAAGTAATCAATCAATAAGAATAGTGGTTCTTGCGGATTGAAACGCTCAATCTGTTTTTTTCTATGACTTCTCTTAATTCGTCATTCAATGGCTGTCATTCATTCTTGACGAAATACTTATAAGACGGTATTTCTTTATACAGAAAGTTGTCTGGAATAATAGTTCGCTTTGTATAGAACAGAAATAATAAAGTTTTCCATTTCTCCGTTCCATAAAAGCATATTTTACCCAATTTCCCGATTGTGAAAGATATGATTTCTTCAAATTACTGTTAAACTTTCTCCAAAACTGCGTACTAATCTGAATATTCCTTTTTTGGTAATTCGTA